>OLRU01000276.1_pt1 | contig 63151 bp, 49 predicted proteins | sample 1672961 | NCBI WGS metagenome assembly OLRU01 (sample SAMEA3136741, study PRJEB25190) | human gut metagenome | biome: human gut; feature: human-associated habitat; material: faeces | place: Austria | collected 2013
GAATGCAAGGAAAATAAATAATACGAGCATCTGAGGTACGAAACCAAGTACAGCACCAACACCAGCAACAATACCATCAAGAATTAATCCAGATAACCAGTCTGCACATCCAACAGCATTTAAAGCACCTTCTACAATGCTAGGAACACTAGGGATGAAAAGAGACTTAATACCAAAGAGATGCCATCCGTCACCAAATACTCCATCATTTGCCCAAGTCGTTGCCCAGTCACCTACCGTAGATACGGATACATAATAAACAATGAACATAACAACCGCAAAAATTGGAAGTGCAAGCCAGCGGTTTGTTACGATACGGTCAATCTTATCAGATGTTGTAAGCTTCTTAGCTCCATTCTTCTTGCAGCTATCTGCTACTACGGAAGAAATGTATACATATCTTTCGTTAGTAATGATACTTTCTGTATCATCATCGAATGCATCTTCAAGAGCTTTAATCTCATTAGAAACATCTGGAACTGTATTTAACTGTTCTACAATCTTATCATCTCTTTCAAGAAGCTTGATTGCGAAGAAACGTTTCTGTTCTCCTGGAACCTGAGAACCCAACATTACCTTTACAGCATCAATTGCATCTTCTACCTTCTTATCAAAGCTATGTACAACTTCTGCAGACTTCTTAGACTGTGCTAACGCAACTGCCTTTTCTGCTGCCTTCTTGATTCCAGTACCTTTTAATGCGGAAATCTCAACAACTTCACATCCAAGGTCTTTACCAAGTTTTGCAATGTCAATCTTCTCTCCAGATTTCTCTAAGAGGTCCATCATGTTGATTGCCATGATTACTGGAATACCAAGTTCCATAATCTGTGTGGATAAATAAAGGTTACGCTCGATGTTCGTACCATCTACAATGTTGATGATTGCATCTGGTCTTTCTCCAATGAGATAATTTCTTGCAACTACCTCCTCTAATGTATATGGAGAAAGGGAATAGATACCTGGTAAGTCCATGATGACAACATCTTTATGTCCCTTTAACTTTCCTTCCTTTTTCTCTACAGTAACACCCGGCCAGTTACCAACAAACTGGTTAGAGCCTGTCAGGGCATTAAATAATGTCGTTTTACCGCAGTTTGGGTTACCTGCTAACGCAATTTTTACTGACATTTTTTTCTCCTTTTCCTCAAATTTCAAACTTACTAATGTTTTAAAAAAGCAACTAAAGTTTATTATTGCTTATCTTTAGATGTCATTACTAACATTAACGCGTAATTGCTAATATATATTAGCAAACGCTAACTAAAAGAGTAAAAAAAATTGATTATTCTACCTCAATCATCTCTGCATCTGCTCTTCTAAGAGACAACTCGTAACCTCTTACTGTTACCTCTACAGGATCACCAAGAGGAGCAACCTTTCTTACATAAACTTCAACACCTTTTGTGATTCCCATGTCCATAATACGACGTTTCACAGGACCGGCACCAGAAAGCTTCTTCACTGTTACTGTCTGACCAACAGCGACTTCTTTTAATGTTTTCATGTCTTTATTCTCCCTTTTTATTCATACTTATTCATCGGAACAAAAAAACTTGCTTTAAACAAGGATTTTATTAGCCATATCTTTTCCAATAGCAACTCTGGAATCTTTGACATTCACAATGAGACTGCCATTGATTTCTGATATTACGGTCACCAGACCACCAACAACGAAGCCAAGGTTTTCAAAAAACTTTTTCGTTTCTGACTTTCCTCCTACCTTTTTAATGACGTTTGGTTCTCCTGCTTTCACCATAGACAGTGGCATATTATCATCTCCTTTTCTAAAGCAAATTTTCCGACAGTGTATCTGATAATCACCTAGTACATCTGTATGAATTTCTTTTCTACGAAAGTTAGTATACCCTAATTATAATTAGAAGTCAATGCATTTATTGAGAAATATTTTCAATAACTAACTCTTATTTCATATGCCTATCAATAACCCCCTACATTTTTGTTCAACTTTTATAAAAAGGCAATAAAATCCACTATTGACTTTACCAAAAGTAAACATAGATATTTTTCTGCTTTCCGGTTTGGAATAACAAAACGAACAAAAAGTCTCTTACTTTCTGAAGATTATAATTATAATTTATTTTCTTGAATTTTGTTTATTGAAAATTTGGGGAATTAGTTGGAGAGGGATTTGCAGATGAACGCTCGAAAAATATGTTGGAAAGATTAAAGAAACTATATTTGTGACCTCGGAGCAAGGTTTAGATACGAGCGCATAAGCAAGTATTCAAACTGCCGCGACTAAAGTCACAAATATAGTTTCTTTTATTCCCGGAGGGTGCCTGCCTTGCCTGCAGCAACTCAGAATTTCTTCTTCCTCCTCATCGTGATTTTCTGCGTAAACAATTCCTTCCAAATCGCTGGATGGAATAAAATAAGTAACGGGAATAATTCCAGTCTTCCTGCAAGCATATCAAAAATAATAACAAGCTTGGAAAAATCACTGAAGAATCCAAAGTTACAGTCCGGACCAACCATACTAAGCCCCGGACCAATATTGTTGATTGTCGCTGCTATAGCAGTAAAGTTCGTTACAAGATCATGGCCTTCAAATGAAATGGCTATGACTGAAGCGACAAAAATAATCATAAAGGTAATAAAATATACATTAATGGAGCGTACTACTTCATGCTCTATTGGTTTGTCATCCATTTTAATCTTCTTTACACTCTTTGGATGGATGTAGGAATTGAGTTCCTTAATCATTGTCTTTACCATAACAATAAAACGAGATACTTTTATTCCTCCACCAGTACTTCCTGCACAGGCTCCCACAAACATCAAAAGGACAAGAATTGCCCGGCAAGTCTGCGACCAAGCATCAAAATTGACGGTTGCATATCCTGTTGTTGTAATGATAGAACCCACTTGGAATGCGGCATGACGAAGTGCATCAAAAAACTGCATATTTCCTCCGACTAAACTACCGGTAATAATTGCTGTTGCCACGAAAATAATAGCAAAGTATGCGCGTACTTCCTCCATTTGAAGTGCTTTTTTGAACTTTCTAAATAAAATCAAATAATAAGCGTTGAAGTTTACTCCAAATAAAATCATAAATATAGTGACAATCCACTGCTGCAGTGCCGTATAACTGGCAAGACTGTCTCCCTTTATACCAAAGCCACCGGTACCTGCCGTTCCAAACGACAGAGTAATCGCATCAAATGCAGGCATCCTGCTGATAAGAAGAAGCACAATCTCTACAATTGTCATTCCAAAATAAATAATATAGAGAATCTGTGCAGTGTATTTAATCTTTGGCACAAGCTTTCCTACAGATGGTCCCGGACTTTCTGCACGCATTAAGTTAATATGAGAACCTCCACTTAACGGAATAACCGCAAGAAGGAATACCAGTACTCCCATACCGCCAATCCAGTGAGTAAAGCTTCTCCAGAATAAAGCACAATGAGAAAGTGCTTCCACATCTGCTAAAATACTTGAACCGGTTGTCGTAAAACCAGAAACTGTCTCAAATAAAGCATCGATCAAAGATGGAATTTCTCCAGAAATCCAGAATGGCAGTGCACCAAAAAAACTTAAAAATATCCAGCTTAAAGCCGTTGCTACACAGCCCTCTTTTAAATAAAACACATGACTTTTGGGTTTCTTTATCGTCATCAATGTACCAAATGCCATAGATACCGCTGCCACTAAAAGATAGGCAAAACCTGTCTGCTCCCGGTAGAGCACAGCAACAATACAAGGAAGAAGCATTAACACTGCTTCCATCTTCAATACATATCCTAATACAAAACGAATAATCGAACTGTTCATATTGTCCTCCGTACTTATGCCAAAATATCTCTTAAGTCATTAAAGCCTGTATGTGTGGTTACGACCATAACCGTATCCCCTACCTGAATGGAATCCTGACCATTTGGAAGAATAATCGCACCATTTCGATTGATAAAACAAAAAAGCAAATCTTTCTTCAGCGCTAAATCTTTTAACGGAATATTTGTTACGGCAGATTCTTCATACACTCTGAATTCAATCGCCTCAACACGATGGTCAAACATATGGTACAGAGTTTCAATATTACTGTCAAGAGAAGCTTGTCTCGCACGTACATAAGCAATAATTGCCTCTGATGTAATATATCTTGGATAAATCACGCTTCCTAAATCAAGCTTTGCAATAACATCCTTAAAATTAATACGATTAATCTTTGTAATTACTTTTGCCTTGGAAACTTGTCTTGTATGCAATGTTAAAAGAATATTCTCTTCATCAATTCCGGTAAGTGGAACAAAAGACTCTACATAAGGAAGTCCCTCTTCCCTTAATAATTCCTGATCGGTTCCATCACCGTTGATAATAATTGCTTTTGGAAGAAGAATGGATAATTCCTCACACCGCTCCTTATTGCTCTCTATAATCTTTACATCAATTCCAACATCTAAAAGGTTCTTTGCAAGATAATACGCTGCCTTACCTCCGCCGATAATCATCGTATTCTTTACCTGCTTTGTCTCAAATCCAATATGAGAAAGGAATTCTCTTGCAATTTTGCGGGAAGCAACAACAGAAATAACATCTCCCTGCTGTAATATAAAATCACCAGAAGGAATATGTACTTCTCCATCTCTCTCTACACCGCATACAAGAATATTCGTTTCTATCTTTCCACGGAGCTCTGCTATCTGAAGCCCATCTAATATATTTCCTGCAGGAATTGCAAACTTAATCAATTCCGCCTGACCGTGTGCAAAAGAGTTAACTTCTAACGCAGATGGAAGGAATAAAATCCTTGCTGCCTCTCTCGCTGCTTCAAGCTCTGGATTAATAATCATCGCAAGACCTAACTTTTCTCGAAGGTATCCCGCCTCTTTGCTGTAATCCGGGGTGCGGACTCTGGCGATCGCTGCACAGTCACCAACCTGTTTTGCTACTGTACAACAAAGAAGGTTCAGCTCATCCGATTCTGTCACAGAGATGATAAGATCCGTATCTTCAATTCCTGCATCCATCTGCACGCTGTAACTGGCACCATTCCCTACGATACCCATAATGTCGTATATATTCGCGATTTCCTGTACTTTTTTCGCATTCTTGTCAATAATGATAATGTCATGTCCCTCTTTACTAAGCTGTTCTACTAGCGTTGTTCCAACCTTACCACAGCCTACAATGATAATCTTTAATCCCTTTTTCGCTGGTTTGCTCTTTCCGGGATTCATAAAACTAAACATACTTTTTCCTCCTGTACTTTCGCTGAGTCCAAAAATAATTCTCTCTCAACTATAAGCCCTATCATTATAGCAGATATTGGTGATTTGTAAATAGACATTATCGACAACTCTATTCAATTATCTAAATGCTGCTGTTTTAACCAGATTTTCATCATTATACGCTGCGGAAGAAGCTTTGCCGCTACATGGGATATCTTCGTAAAAAGACTGTAAATAGAAATATCTTTGCCCTTTTTCGCATCTTTTAAAGCTTTTTTTGCCACCTTATCTGGAGTTACCATACCCACATAGCGAGTTGTTGCCTTCCTTGCTCCAATTTCTGCTCTCTTATAAAGGTCTGTTTTTATCCAGCCAGGACAAACTACAGTAACATAAATACCCTTTTCCTTCAATTCCACATTTAACGCTCTAGAATAATTTCTGACAAAGGACTTTGTTGAACTATAGATATTCTGGTACGGAAGTGGCTGAAATGATGCCTGTGAAGCAATATTAATAAGATGGCTGCCCTTTTTCATATAAGGAATGCAGACAAGTCCCATCGCCACAACTGCATCAATGTTCACATGAATCATATTTAAAGATTCCTCAATACTTAAATCTCCATAAGAACAAAATTTTGCAAAGCCTGCATTATTAATCAGATAAGAAATCTCTAATTTCCGCCACTGCGCTTCCTGCTTTAGTTCTTCTTCAAAACATTGTATCTGACGAACACTCGATAAATCAATGGAATATATTTTTACTTTTTTACCAAACTTCTCTTTCAGACGCCCAAGCTTTTTCTCATTTCTTGCTAATGCCCATATCTCGTCTATATTTTTTTCTTTTAATAAAAGACGGACAAATTCACGTCCAAGTCCGCCAGTTGCTCCGGTAACAATGGCAATTCTTTTGACTTTCATAGCATCCATTTTCCCCCTTAAACAATGTTTACTCAAATACTTTTTCACAAAACAAATTTACTATATTAACTTTACTTTTAGAAATTCCTTTTTCTTTATCGGTATAATGTCCTGCCTATAAAAATGTATTTCTGCCTTTTTAATTATTCGTACAGTTTGCTGCATCAATTGCAAGAACAAGCATCAGCCCCATCAGTTCATCCTTTGGATCAAGGAAATCAATCACATAAGTATCTCCCCAATGTAAAGGTTCCTTTGTAATATGTATAACCGCACTACAGGCTTCATATACATCATAATTCCAGGAAAGGAAATCTCCTTCCACATGCCAGCCATTATAATCAAGTTCATACTGAGGGTGAAAAAAGGTAAACTTCTTTTTTATAATACCGCAGGAATGCCCGCCTATCATCACTTCAAACTCCGGCAAAAAGGTAAGAACCTTCTCCTTAATCAGCCCAACCTCATGTCCATTCATATCATATACATGCAGGCGATGCCCCAACGATAAAAATTCCGCCTGTACAAAATATTTCTTATTCTCATATTCATCGTATATATCAAAGGTATCTGACCAGGAAAATACTCTTTGTTTGATTAAAAATTTCATAAACAAGCACCTCCGCTTCTTTTATTATATTTTTGTTTTATTATATCACGTTGTTTTTTTGTTGCCTACTACACAAGTAGTATAAAGTATTTTTATTCTACAAAAATTTATCTCTGAAAATATTCTATAAATCTCTTATCTTCATGTTCACATATCGCCGTATTCATTATAAATATTACAAGTCACATAACAATAAAAAAGCCATTCTGCAGGACAACAGTTTTTCTGTTATCGGACAAAATGGCTTTTTCACTTCTTATTATTTATCTATTTGGCATATGTAATTGAATAATAAGCTAACTAACGGGAAATATGAAATGCTCCCTTTCCCGGATAAACAGCGGCATTGCCTAACTGTTCTTCGATTCTTAATAACTGGTTGTATTTTGCAACACGTTCGCTTCGGCTTGGTGCACCTGTCTTAATCTGACAGGTATTTAAAGCTACTGCCAAATCTGCGATTGTTGTATCTTCTGTCTCACCAGAACGATGAGAAGTTACAGCAGTATATCCTGCATTATGAGCCATCTTGATAGCTTCAAGAGTCTCAGATACGGAACCAATCTGGTTTAACTTGATAAGAATGGAGTTACCACACCCAAGCTTGATTCCCTTAGAAAGTCTCTCTGTGTTTGTAACAAATAAATCATCACCGACTAACTGTACTGTATCTCCAAGTTCTTTTGTAAGCTGCTGCCAGCCTTCCCAGTCTTCTTCATCCAATCCATCTTCGATAGAGTAGATTGGATATTTCTCGCAAAGCTGTTTCCAATGCTCAATTAACTCTGCAGATGTAAACTTTCTTCCGCTCTTTGGAAGGAGATATTCTCCTTTTGTGGCACTCTTCCACTCACTAGAAGCGGCATCCATTGCTAATACAAAGTCTTCTCCTGGTTTATAACCAGCTTTTTCTACTGCTTCAAGAATACACTCGATGGCTTCTTCATCACTTCCGAGGTCTGGTGCAAATCCACCTTCATCACCAACAGAAGTTGCTAATCCTCTTTCTTTTAAAAGTGCTGCTAATGCGTGGAACACTTCAGTACACCAGCGAAGTCCCTCTTTGAAACTTGGTGCTCCTGCCGGCATAATCATGAATTCCTGTACGTCTACAGTGTTTGCGGCATGAGCACCACCATTTAAAATATTCATCATTGGTACAGGAAGTCTGTTTCCATTCACTCCGCCGAGTAAACGATATAATGGAATCTGTAATGCAGTGGCGGCTGCACGAACTGCTGCAATAGAAACCGCTAAAATAGCATTTGCTCCAAGATTAGATTTATCTTTTGTGCCATCTGCCGCAAGCATTGCACCGTCTACTGCATAAATATCGGATGCATCAATCCCCTTTAATGCTTCATTGATTGTTGTATTAATATTTCCTACAGCTTTAGAAACTCCTTTGCCTCCAAATCTGTCTTTATTTCCATCTCTAAGCTCCAATGCTTCGAACTCTCCAGTAGAAGCACCACTCGGGGCTGCTCCACGCCCAACAGTTCCGTCTGCTAAATATACTTCTGCCTCAACTGTTGGATTTCCTCTGGAATCAATAATCTCTCTGCCTACTACTTTTTCAATTTCTAAATGTAACATCTTTTACGTCAATCCTTTCCCATGGATCTCCCTCGTCCCGGCTCAATGGGACGAAAAGAGCATCACATGAATTATCTCACATTTTAGTTAGCGATTACTAACTGACATAAGAATATCATAACCATCTAGGAAAAGTCAACATTTTTATATGAGAATTATTCTCACACAAAAAATAATCTATCTTTTTTACAAACTTTATAACAATTTCATACAATAGCGCATTTGCCCCAGCCAATCCACAGTCCTCAAAAAGAGAAAACAGACTATATTTGTGGCCTCGGAGCAAAGGTTGGATGCGAGCGTATAAGCGAACATTCAACCTGCCGCGACTAAAGTCACAAATATAGTCTGTTTCTTTTTCTGAGGGCGTCTTCCCTTGCCTGTGAATCAAATTACTTCATGATTCAGCCATTGCCGGCTTCTAAAGCGAATCGTAAAGATTATATTTCGAACACCCCAGTCCACAAACATACCAATCCATACCGCCATCGGACCCATATGATAGGCTCTTGCAAGGAAAATAACAAGGCTTACTCTGCAAAACCACATACATAGCACAGAAACTGTCATAGAAAACTTTACATCCCCTGCCGCACGTAATCCATATGCCGGAATAAATGCCATGATCCAGATAAGCGGCTTTACAATACTAATCCACGTTACCATGTAGATGCATAACTTTGCGCTTTCCGGTTCCATTCCTCCAAAGTAGGTAATTGGCCGTACCAGAAGATAAAAAATCAGACAGGATACCGCCAGAGTTATTTCTGCAATAATACAAAGTTTCTTTATATAATAGACGGCTTCTTCCTTTCTTCCCGCTCCTAATGTTTCTCCTACAACAGTCATCAGTCCAATACCGATACCTATAGCAAGAATACCATTTAAGTTCTCGATAACATTCGTCATTCCCTGTGCTGCAATCGCCGCCGTTCCCATCAGTGAAACGGTAGACTGAATTGCCAGCTTCCCAAACTGAAACATGCTGTTTTCAATTCCCGAAGGAATTCCAATATTTAAAATCTTCTTAATCTCTCTCCAGTTTGGACGAATCGAAAAATAATTTCTGAATGGAATTTCCAGGGATGGGTTTCTAAGTTTCCACAATACGATACTCATACTAAAAAAACGAGAACCGGCTGTCGCAATCGCGGAACCGGCAACGCCCCAATGAAATACCCACACAAAAATTACATCTAAAAATGCATTCAAAAAGTTAGATACAATGGAAATCTGCATCGGAAACTTACTATTATTCTGTGCCCGCAAAATGCATGCCCCATCGTTATAAAGTGCGATAAACGGATATGATAGCACAGAGTAAAAGAAATATTGTTTTGCGCCTGCCATAACATCCTTTTCTACTTTTCCAAAAATCAGATTTAAAATCTGCTGATTAAATACAAGACAGATTGCTCCGATTATCAGAGATAACATCAGAGTTACAAATACAAGCTGCCTTGCCGCTTCCTTCGCATGATCTTTACTTTTACATCCAAGATAATGTGAGCAGACAACTGTTCCGCCGGAAGCGAGCGCAAAAAACGCCTGTACAATCAATATATTAATAGAGTCAACCAGAGATACCGCAGAAATCGCTGCGGAACCAAGATTGCTGACAACTAATGTATCAATCGTTCCCATAAAAGAGTTCAAAAGCTGGTCTAACGCCAATGGAATGAGCAGTGCCGCTAACTTTTTGTTACTATATAGCCTTTTGGGCACCTGTTTTTTTTGTTTTATTAATTCTGTCATTTATGTGATATTCCTTTATTATTTCCTTTCATTATTTTTCTTTATTTATTATTGTTGGTTTTATATATAAACTACTCTAACTTAATTTAAACTAGAGCGTGTTTGAAAAATGCTTTCTGTAAAGCGGGTTGTGAAGGTTGTGTATATCTACAATTTATTATGTAAAATTCCTGTTTACCCTCTGATTTATCTTATCAAATCCATCCAAAATGTTCACAAGCCTTTTTAATTCCATCATATTTAAGATACCGCCTCGCTTATTATCCGGCTGGAACATCAGATATTCTGGTTCAAAACGAAGATGACCTACGAGATTTTTCGAAATAAAGTATCTTTCATATAAACATCTTTTGTATCATCCATGACAAGACACCAGCCATAGCCAATGTAAAGTTTTCTGCCTTGTAATGTGCCCTTCCAGTTGCGATTGCCACAAAATGCCCGTTCTCTTCTAATCGCTGTAACGCTTCTTTTGCGCTTGGAACAATCTCTCCCGTTGCACGGTCTGTCAACGTTCCATCAATATCAAAAAATAAATATTTCTTTTCCATATCTTTTCTCCTCTTTTTCCTGTATCTTCCTACTTTACAAAGTAAATAATAGATTTGCGTACATACTATACAATGACAACATTATTTTTTATACATTTTTTATCTATTTCAAGTTGCAAGTCAGCACAATTTTTCATTATACTGCGATACCAAAAGGGATGCAAGCTTTCCTGCACCCCTTTCCTTGTTCTTTTTCCCATTCAATTTTCTATTCAAATGGGTAAATCATTCCCCACTGTTTTCTAATGTCTGTCAATACACTCATAACATCACGGCTGTAAGTCAGATATTCTTCACTTCCGCCATTTAAGACATAGTTCTGCATATCTTCTACTTCATAATCCAGTGCATAGGCTGTCTCTCCTGCCTCAATTGTCTCTGTATGACCATCATTAGTATAAGTAATCGTTGCCTTATCTCCTCTTGGATAATTATAAATCTCAATAAATCCGTCCTCACAGGCAACAACACCCCTTTTTGGCTGTTTCGCACGCATCGTAAGTGCCATAACTGCCATCTGACCGTCTGGATTTCTAAGAATGATTCCTGAAGTCTCATCTACACCTGTCTCAAAATAATTTGCCGTTGTGAGAATGGTATCTGGTTTACTCTTCATGAAAAATCTCGCAAAACTTGTCGCATATACACCGATATCTAATAAGGCTCCACCTGCTAATTCTTTGGAGAAAAAGCGATTTGTCACATCGTATTCCTTGCAACTTCCAAAGTTTACCTGAATCATTTTTACAGGACCAAGCTTTCCGCTGTCCACGATTTCTTTCATCTTTTTAAATACAGGCATATGATATAATGTCATGCCGTCACAAATGACAAGATTCTTTTCTTTGGCAAGCTTTACTGCTTCTTCAAGCTGTGTATCATTTACTGTAATTGCCTTTTCACAAAAAACGTTCTTTCCACTCTGCAACGCCTTCATTAAGAATTCATAATGGGAATTATGTGGGGTTGCAATATAAACAATATCAATATTTTTATCGGCGAGCATTTCATCTGCACTGCCGTAAGCATTTTTTACATCAAATTCTTCTGCATATTTTTTTGCGCTTTCCATACTTGTCGCACAGCAGGCATAAATCTCACCATTGACACGTTTTAAAGCCTCACCCATCTCATGGGCGATCCAGCCTGTTCCAAGCATTCCCCAGTTTAATTTCTTCATTATATGTTCGACTTCCTTTCTGCTAATTTAGATTCCTTATAGCTTACTCATTTACTTTAAACTATAAGCGATGTAAATTCTTTCCTGTTTCTATTTTTTGTTATCCTGAATTATAGCGTGTTTGAAAAATACTTTTTGTAAATTACACATACAGATTATTAAATACTTTTTCAAACACTCTCTACTCTTAATATCTCATTATTTTTCGATGACTTTTACTTCATCCCCGCACACACAAAGAGCAAATGCTACCACATCAATAAATAATGCTGTCTCCACCACTCCAGTAAGCTGCTTTAACTTCTGATGAAGTTCTTCTGGTTTTCCTGCAAATGCGGCTACATTAGAAAAATCAGTATCCATTATATAATTTCCATTATCACTAATAACAAAACCCACTTTGGCACCACTTTTTCGCATTACTGCCTTTCCACCAAGCTTTTCTATCTGTGCCTGTACATAGTTTCTGCTCTGTGGAATCACTTCTAATGTTACAGAATCTTTTAACGGTAATGTATCATAAAACTTAGATTCATCAATTAACAAAACATATTTTTCTGCCATGGATGCAATAATTTTTTCCTTTGTATGAATCGCGCCGTTCGCTTTCAGCGCATTTAACTCTTTATCAAGCTCATCACAACCATCAAAAGCAATGTCGATATAATCTGTCATTTCCAGTGATAATACCATAAGTCCTAAGTTTTTACAAAGTTCTGCTGTATCATCAGATGGGGTTACTACTGTTATTTTTCTCTCCTCTTTGGCAAGATACTCTGCTAAATATCCTACGGTAGAACCACCGCCAAGTCCAACACACATGCCGTCTTTTATGTATTTTAGTGCTTCTTTAGCACATAATTGTTTCATGTTCTTTATTCTGTCTCCTTTTTCTGTCACCTGTTTTAAAGCATATTTTATTTATTTTCTCATTTATTCTTTATCCATAAATCGTAACTCTTCATATTATATAGAATAAATTTTCAAAAATAGTTTTCTATATATTATATCTTTTAATGCCTTCTCTTTTTTTCTTCTACATTTTCTGGTAAAGGTTTCTTTAAGAAAGAAAGTACCAGACAGCCAACTAACGCTCCAATAAAATGTCTTTGGAGCGGTAATAATAAAACAAAGCTTTACATCCTGTCCATCTGGCGCATCATAATTCACACCATTCTTTACAGTAATCGCTGCAATCCCCGGTGCCATTATCGAATCCAACTGTGCATGTGGAATCGCAATCTCATCTCCGATTGCCGTTGTTCCAAGACTCTCTCTTAATAAAATACCCTGCTTGTACTCTTCCTTATCTGGAATAATTCCTGACTGACTGATTAAATCTACAAGATAATCAATTATCTCCTCTTTTGACTGCACATCGACTTGCAGTGCAATACTGCTTTTTCGTAGTAACTCAGTGATCCTCATAACATTCTCCCCTTTAATCTTGAATCTTTCTGCTAGTCTTTCACAAAACGTAAAGAAATATATTTTCTTATTTATTTTATTTTGTGAAAATAAATTTCGTAATTGTACTATATCACGATATTTAATTTTCGTCAATATTTTTTTCGAGAAAATTATTTTATTGCCATTTAATTCATTAAGAGACAGACGCCCGAGAAGAGAGAAGATATCAGCTTCTGCCCCCAAATCCCCACAACCACTTACTTTAATTCAATCAAAATCCTGCCAAAGACAGCCCGGGAAAAGAACCGATACCCTATATTTGTGGCCTCGGATCAATGTTTAGATGCGAGCGCATAAAGCGAGCATTTAAACCGCCGCGACTAAAGTCACAAATATAGGGTATCGGTTCTCTTCCCGGGCGTCTGTCTCTTAATGAATTAAATAGTAATTGAATCCATTTTGTGATATAGTTAAGTGTAAATTATATAATTAGGAGCAAAATCAATGGAAAAATCAGTTTTAGATACAATCTGTGCCTCTTTAGACACTTTTTTTGAATCAGAAAGAAAAATAGGTACTTACATCATACAACATACCGCTAAGGTCGTTGACATGACCGTTGGAGAATTAGCACAGGCATGTGGTGTCAGTGATGCTTCGGTTTCCCGCTTTTGTAAAAAAATAGATATGAAAGGTTTTCATCACCTTAAAATTACTCTTGCAAAAGAGATTTCCGAAAGGGGAAAAGAGGAAGAAGAAGTATCCAACCATATTTCTGTCAATGATATCGGTCAGTCTTTGAAAAATATTTTAGCCAATAAAGTGACGGAAATCACACAAACAGTTTCTATGATGGATACCAAACAACTTCATGAAATTTTAGACAAGTTAAATACCGCAAAGACGGTACAATTTTTTGCAGTTGGTAATACTATTCCCGTTGCGATTGACGGGGCTTTTAAGTTAAATCAGATTGGGATTCCTGCTGTGTCCGGCACAATCTGGGAGACACAGATTGGTTATACTTATAATATGACGGCAGATGATGTTGTTATTGCTATTTCAAACTCTGGTGAATCCACCGCCGTTCTTCGTGCATTAGAGGCCGCCAGAAGTGCCGGTGCTACTACCATTTCTATAACAAATAGTGAGAAATCGAGTGCTGCACAGCTTAGTGATTATCACATTACAACGGCAACCCGTGAAAAGTTATTTCTTGATGGCTATTGTTTTTCACGGGTATCTGCAACGACTGTAATAGAGATTTTATATCTTTTCCTAACTTCGATGAGAAAGGATGCTTATAAAAGTGTGGTACGGCATGAACAGGCCATTGCGTTTACGAAATTATAAATAAATAGACCATATTTGTGTCCTTATGTGCAAGCTCAAGAACGCACCGGTATTCTTTTTTTATTTTCCCATTGCTCTACTACTTCTTTCTCTTTTTTAGTAAAGTTCCTAGTAAAATCAGTGCTATTAGAAGCGCTACTATTAGAACAAAGAGTATCATAGAATCTGTCTGAACACTTTCTCTTTTTTCAGTTTTTGCTGCTGATGTAGAGGAAGTGTTTTCGACTGTGATTGAGGATTCTTCTGAACTTTTTTCCTGACTTTCTGATTCAAGGTCAACATCCGTTTTCGCCTCTGGAGCAGACTTTTCTGTCGTCTGCGCCTGTTTTTTGGCTTCTGCAGTTGTAGTATCCGTATTTGCGGATTTCTCTTCGGTTTCTTTTTTTGAAGATGGATAATATGTTTTGTAACTGATTTTATTATGTTTACAGTTGCCATCTATAATATGAACAATCTTTTCTTTATAATTTTCTAATGGACTTTCTGCTTTCTTCCCATCTTCTGTGGTCAGCTGATAATATCTTGCAATCCCTTTTGCGTCTGCTTCTGCCAGTGCTTTTAACTTTGCATCACTGCTTAAATAGTTTTCAAAATCTGAATCATCATCTACAAAAGAGTGCTCCACTAAAACAGTAGGAATATCTTTTAATACACCTCCGCGGATGATTGCATAATAATCTGCCAGTTCTCCATTCTCATATTTTTCATTGGCCTCGGAATCCCGGAGTAAAATTCCCTGGTTCTCTATTCCAAGTGCTGATAGTTCATTTAAAATATTGCATGCAAGTTTCTGTTCCTCATCCGCTAATTCCTGCTTATATCCGTCTTTTGCTGCAAGAACTGTACAGCCACTATCATAAGCCGCGCAGTCTCCTGTTGCATTATTATGAATACTCACCATAAGATCTGCATTCTTATCCACGCTATATTGCGTGCGGTCAGTAAGACTCACATCATAGTCTCCATCTCTTGTTAAAGATACGGTGACTCCTTTATACTTTTCTAATGCCTCTTTTAAATACTGCGCGATTTTTAAATTCAAAGTCTTTTCTTCTACCGTCCCTCTCTGTGTCCCGGACTGGATGCCTCCGTGTCCAGGATCAATGACGATGCATAAATCTTTTTTGGAAGATGTCTGCCTTGCTTTTGCAGAAAGCGGGAAAATGCACAAAGAAAAAATCAAGCCGTATAAAAAAACTCTAGAAAAATAGTTCGTTTTTATTATCGTTTTCATCGTAATTATTGCTTCTTTCCTTCGTCTTCAAAATTTCTAAAACTTCTTACTGGTTTCTTTGATTCACTAAAAGAACATCCTCTATAAATACATTCCATAAGATAATCTTCCTGGTTATAATCATTACCAAAATCAGGATCTTGATAATGGAATTTAAAAACATAATTTTTGCTGCCATTACTTCTTATAAAATAGTAAAATGCCTCATTCGTATCTGATTTATATTGACCTGCTATAACTTGATGATCCCCATAATCGGGATGATATCTTATAGAATAAACTTCATTCTGTGTTTGATTATAAAAATTTTTAACATTTTGCTCTGCAGAACCTGAAGTTGCTGTTTCATAAAATTCTAATGTCATTGAACTATCAGCAGAAGAAAAATAATAACTATTTTCCTCATCATTTGCTTCACAATAATTAAAGACATATTTAGGATAAATAAAGGTAAAATCTGGTGCGCTGTATTTGTAAAAATCATCTGCCGTCTGACATGCGCTAACGTTCATAACCTCATTGTCCGTATATGGAAAAGCAGGTTCTGCGGCTGCCTCCGTCGTTGCTTCCGTCACTTCTTCCGTTGTTGCCTCTGTTGTAGCCTGTGTCATTTTCTGTGTTGTGGCAGCTGCCTTTTGATCTGCCTGCGTTACTTTTGCGTCTTGTGAAGCATTGTTAGCGTTCATCCGCCATATAAACATACCGATTCCAATAATAAGAATGAGAATCGTCGCCATCAAAATACCAATAACCGCATTATTTGATTTATTGTTGTTTTGTGTTCCGTAGTTTTGGCTGTAATCCGCATTTGGATTATATGGACTTTGATTATATCCATTTTGGCTATAGTTTTGACTGTAGTTCTGACTATAATTTGAATTACTACCCTGACTGTAACCATTTTGATTATAGGAAGCATTTGCATACACATTCGGATCGTATACAGTCTGGTTTGGTGATGCTACTGCATCATAATTTATATTACTGCCATCCCCATATAAGTCATCACAAAACTCTGCAATACTTTGGTAACGATCTCTTTGGAAAACGGCCATACCTTTCATTAATGCGTATTCTACCCACGGTGGAATTGGAATACCAAGCTGTGATGGCCTTTGCAGCGTATCTCCTTGCATTCTCTGTAAAGATTCTACTGGAGTAATGCCGGTAATACATTTGTACATTGTCGCACAAAGGGCATAAATATCCGTCCACGGCCCCTGTACGCCATGTGTACGATACTGCTCCTCTGGGGCATAACCATGTTTTAATACAATAGAAAGACTCTTTTCACCAAATTCTGTGTAAGCTCGTGCTGCACCAAAGTCCATTAACTTTACGCCGCCATTCTCTAACAGCATTATGTTGTCCGGGCTGATATCACGATGAATCAGTCCCACATTATGTACTTCATCTAATGCTTCCATTAAAGGTGCCATAAGATCTAAAATTTCTGCTGGTGTAAGTAATCCCTGTGTGTCAATGTACTGCTTTAATGTAATTCCATCCAGGAATTCCATAACGATATATGCGGTATTATTTGTCTCAAAAAAGTCTGTTACACTTACAACACCTTCCTGTCTGTTAAAACGTGCAAGCGTTCTCGCCTCACTTAAAAACTTTTCCTTTCCTTTTTGAAACATTTCCGTGTATTTTGACTGGGATACGGTAAGTTCTTCACTATATGTTGTATTCCTGGTCACAAATCCCTGTGGATAGTACTCTTTTATGGCAACTTCTACATCAAGAGTCTTATCATGTCCTCTGTAGGTGATTCCAAATCCACCTTCACCAAGAACGCCCTCTATGACGTAACGGCTGCCTAATGTTCTTCCATTTTTCAGGAGATGAACACTGTTTTCTTCCATAAACTTTCCCTCATTTCTCTCTCAATCTGTACTTTGCATCTGCATAAGATTATAAAAATTATATCATAAATCAATATTTTTTAGTAGAAACTTTTCTGCTTATTTCACTTTAACGGCTTTTGCACGACTCCATACGCTGTAGATTTTCTTTCCATTTACCGTTTTATACGTTCTTACGAATATAAAAAGAATACCAGAGTTCTATTTTCTACTCTGGTATCCCTCTTCCTATTTAGTTTACGAGATTCCAGTTATTGATGCTGTCCCCGCCGCCAGAAGATTTCTTTTTACTGCCGGATGATTTCCTGCTCGAACTACTGGAGCTGCCTGAACGTCTATAAGACTTCCTGCCTGAGCTGCTGCTTCCTGAAGAAGAACTAGAGCTGCTTGGACGGTAAACTGGCTCTGGTTCCGGTTCTTTTCCAAGACTTACCACAACTTTTACTGTCGTGTTCTTATCAACGGTTTTACCAGAAGCAATGGACTGGCTGATTATTTTCCCTTCTTCTACACTACTACTGTATGTACGAGAAGAATCGACTTTTAACTTTGCCTTTTTCAAAGCTTTTTGTGCTTCTTCTAACGTTTCGCCCTCTACTTTTGGAACTTTAACCTGCTCAACACCTTTGCTGATTACTACAGAGATTGTATTGCCCTCTTCTATCTTCTCTCCAGCCTTTTTATCTTGAGAAATAACCTTTCCTTTTGCAACTTTATCTGACCATTTTCTATCTGAAACTTTCATAATAAGCTTCGCATTAGTAATCGTTTCTTTAGCCTTCGCTTTTTTCTTACCAGCTACATCAGGAATGGTAACCAGTGCTCCCTTGCTGACAGTTACCCGGATGGTATCTCCCTTTTTTAAAATAGTTCCTGCCTTAATATCCTGTGAAATAATATTTCCTTTTTTTACAGTATCAGAATAAGCCTGATCAAGTTCTACTAAAACAAGAGAGTCATCATCTCTGGCCGCTTCTGCTTTTGCACTGTCAAAACTTTTATTTACGAGATTTGGAACTTCTCTTTCAAGAGATTTCTGGTAAAAATGATAGCCAGCGCCTGCAATAAGGAAGCACAAAATTACTGCAATAAGGAGAACTTTTTTTGAACGCTTTTTTTGCGTCTGTTTTGAGGAATCCTGAGAATTCTTTTGGGAATCTGTCTCTCCCTCAGGCTCCTTTTGCATTTTAACTTTTGTATTTTCCTTTGTCTCTTTTTCAAAAGACTGTTCTGCTTCCACTGTGTTATGCTCTTTTAGGCTTTCCGGCTGGGTATCTCCCTTAAAAATCTCTGAATTTTTCTGTACACGCTCTTTCTCTAAATCTTCTACCGAATCTTTTTCTTTTTTTAAAGCTTCTGACTCCTCTTCAAAGATTTCCTGACTTTCCTTAGAAGTTTCCGACTCTCTTTTAGAAGTTCCCTGACTTTCTGCCGAATTCTTTTCTAAAGTTTCCGCTGGCTCCACTTCCGTTTCTTTCTGGCTTTCTTCTAAGGATTCTTCCTCTTCCATATAGTCTTGATAGAGATTCTCGCAGAGATCTTTTAAGTTCTGATAACGGTCTTTTGGTGCGATGCTCATCCCCTTTAACAGTGTTTTTTCTATCTGTGGGGAAATGTCCACACCAAGTTCTGATGGCTTTTTAAGCTCATCTTCCATCACTCTTTGAATCGAATCTTCCGGCGTCTTTCCGGTGATACATTTGTAAATAGTTGCACACAGCGCATAAATATCTGTCCACGGCCCCTGTACTCCCCGGCTCTGATACTGTTCTGCCGGTGCATATCCCGGTTTTAGAACGATAGAAAGGCTCTTTTCACCAAATTCTGTATAGTCTCTGGCAGCTCCGAAGTCCATCAGTTTTACACTGCCATCTTTTAAAACCATGATATTATCCGGGCTGATATCCCTGTGAATCAGCCCGGATTGATGAACATCGTCTAAAGATTCTAACAAAGGAGCAAGAAGTCCCATCAGTTCATCCACTGGAATCTGACGATTTCCTTTTAAATATTCCTTTAAAGTAATTCCGTCAAGATATTCCATCACAATGTATGCTGTATTATTCGCCTCAAAAAAATCGGTTACATTGACGATTCCCTGATTGCCATTAAACTTGGCCATCACACGGGCTTCACCAATAAATCGTTTTTTTCCTGCTAAAAAGGCCTCATCCTGCTTCGCGTAAGTTACGGTAACATTATCGGTATATTCGTTGTTTCTCGTAACAATTCCCTGCGGGAAAAATTCTTTTATAGCAACTTCGTTACCAAATAAGTCATCCACACCATAATAAGTGATACCAAAACCGCCCTCACCCAAAACAGACGTTATAATATAGCGTCCATTTAACTTTGTTTCTTTTTTTAGATAATGAAGGTCTCTTTCATCCAATGTTTTCTTCCTTCGCCTTTCTAACTAGAGCATATTTCAAACACGCTCTAGTGTACTGCCTCATTGATTTTCAGCGAAATATCAATAATATAGTATTCCAGTCTCTATTTCTTTTCTTTGGCTGTTTCTGCATTCGCTCTTTCAATCTGGTCTTCCCAGCAGAAAGATTCGCCACAGCAAGGAATAAACATTAATTCTGTTTTACCGATTGCAAGAATGTCGTGACTTCCGATTGCTTCTACACCAAGGACAACCTTATCATTTAAGTAGAATAATTCTCTGGATGTTCCAGGCTGAACGAGGAACATTCTGCTTCTTGGGTCATAGATTACGATTGCATGGCATTCGCGGGATACGCTCTTATCTCCTGTAAGTGCTACGTCCATCTTTCTGTCTCTTCCGATAAAGTTTTTACCGCTCTTTAACACAAAGCTACTTCCAAAAGCATCTCCCTTAATACATACAAGCCATCCTACAACAGGATCAATCACCTTATCTTTTTCTGAAAGCGCCCCGTCATAGAAGCCGATAGTCTTTCCATCATCTGTGGAGGTTGTTGTTGCATTGGCAACCGTTTCAATTACATCTTTTAAGCTTTTTCCAGTGTCTTGTGGAATAATCGGATCAATAGTACCCTGCATCACTTTTTGAGGCTGTGTTCTTGGCGGCATAGAAGATAATGGCTCTGTTGGATCTTCTCCTGCGAAATTCTGAAAACCTGGATTTTTGGCAGGTGCAAACGGATTTGGATTAGAAATCTTCTGGAATGCTGCCTCTGTTTTTTCTTCTGTTGCATCAATTGGTTTTCCCAATCCTGTATTTACTTCATCTAATGGACTTGTCATTCCTACAGGCACTGTCACATCTCCTGCATTGCCAGAATATGGCTCTGTTGCTCCTGCTGTACCTCCAGTAAGTCCCACGGTTGCCTCTGCTGCTGCCCCAGCCCCATTATTTTTACAGTGTGGGCAGCTCTCAAACTTGTCCATATCATAAAAGTGTCCGTGATTACATCTTGTTAAATTCATATTGAATTCCTCCTTATACGTTTGGTCTGTATGATAACACCACAATGGATGTATTATCCTGTACTCTTCCGGCAGATATTTGTGCCTGCATTTGTAGTTCCTGAACAGCCGCTTCTAAGTCGTCTGCATTTTTACTAATAATTTCATAAATCTGTGCATCAGAAAGTGCCTTATATAATCCGTCGCTGCACAAAACAACAATATCACCATCCTCCAATGGCAGTGGATTTGGATTAGCATCCATAAGATTCACATTACCCATTCCAAGATAACTAATGAGTGCCGCTCCTCTTTTTACCTCTCTTGCATATTCTTCCTCATCAATGGTGCCTTCTTCTAACTGTTTATTAAGGAGCATCAGGTAATTATGTTCCTTAGTAACACAGACCATATCATCCCTGCGGATTACATAAATTTTACTGTCTCCTACAGAAATCCACTGTAAAAATCCATTTTTAATGGCAACGCCCACTAAGGTTGTTCCGGCAGAAAGAAGTTCGCCCCTCTCATCTGTAAGTCCGGCAACCATGTCATCAATCTCTATCATCTCATTGCAGAAAAAATGATAAAAATTATTCTCTGTTTTTCGAACCTGTTCAAAGTCCTCCACAAACATACATACTGCCTGCTGGCTCGCTATTTCTCCACCTTTTAGTCCTCCCATTCCATCACAAACGATACCAATGGAATTCCCGTCAGGTTCTATATCCATATAGCAGCTATCCTGCTGATTCTCCCTTGCTCCTATTACAGAACTGATCGCACCACAAACAAGGTTCTCATTCTCTGGCTGCTGCCATACATGTCCCCTCAGCAATGTCTCGCTTTCTGCGGGAGTAAGCTCAGCAGTTCTTTCCATTGAATTATCCTCTATATTCTTCATTTACTACTCCTAACTGAAACACACAGGAATTCCCCGCTAACCGAAGATAACTTCCTGGTTTTACCGGGTATATCACTTCTGGCTCACATAATTTGTTATTAATATATGTATGATTTACGGAGTAATTGTCCATCAAAAAGAATAATCCACTATCCGTATCATAAAAAACTTCCAGATGCTTTCTTCCTATTACTCCCATATTTATAACAATATTGCTTTCCTTTGATCTGCCTACCGTCACCATTGTATTCAATGGTATATAATAGCGGTATCCATAAATCGGATCAGTCTTTCCCTCAAGATAAGGATAAATCCGCGTAATCTTTTTTGACGATTCTATCTTTTTATTGTCTCTTTTCTTTCCATCCCCTTCATCTAATACCGTCCGCTCTTCTGAATGTACAAAAGAAGAGTCAGATTTTTGTCCAGTAATAGAACTGTGAAAAGACTTCAGGCGACTCGCAAACTCCTCCATTGTCTGAATACGCTTTTTAACACTGGTTCTTAACGCATCTTTTAAAACAAGAGTCAGTCCTGCATACTGTTCGCCCAGAAAATCATAGTCTTCTAGTGGGACAAAGTCTTCATTCACTAACCGATCTGGTGCAGCCGGAATTTTCTTACCAGTTAATACATAATAAAAGGTAGATGCCAATGCGTAAACATCCGTAAATGCTCCCTGCTTTGAAGTCGTACTGTACTGCTCCGGTGGCGCATATCCTGGCTTTAATACAACCGACAATGTCTGGCTTTTTTGATTATTGATATATTTGGCTGTACCAAAATCAATAATTTTTACTTCAAGATCCGCTGTGACCATAATATTTTCCGGGCTGATATCTCTATGAAAAATATTTCCTTCCTCATGAATCTTTCCAAGACTTTCCGCTGCCTGCAAAATGATTCCATAAGCTACCGAATATTCTATTCTGCCGCCATAGGCTTTTTTAATGCCATTTAAAGTGGAGCCTGACAAAAACTCCATCACAAAATAAGCGGTTCCATTCATCTCAAAGCAGTCCCAGATTTTTACTACATCCGGGATATCCTGAAGCTGGCTTAATGTTGCAGCCTCTCCTAAAAACTTCTCCCGGCCATGTTCAAAAATCTCCTGTCTGCTCACACTTGTTGCTGTAAGTGTAAGTGAATCGCTTAAGCGAGTGGCTGAAGTAGACGGTGCATACTCTTTAATCGCACAGATCTTGCGTTCTTTTAAATCGTAACACTTATAGGTAATTCCGAATCCACCAGCACCAAGCATTCTCCCAACAACATATCGATTCTTTAAAACGACATTTACCGGGAGCGCCAACGGATTCTTTCTATCAAACTGTTCATTTCCACAATACGGACAGGGTCTCATCGAACCAATTGCATTAAAACAGTTCGGACAATATTCTTTTTTTATTGTCACATTTTCTGACGTCATCGTTTCACCACCTTATTACAAAGGTAACACTTCCCGCTTCAATGGTACTTCCATTGGCTACAGGTACCGTCACTTCCGGGCCTGCCTCAACGGGCTTTCCATCCACAAATGTTCCATTTGTAGAATTTAAGTCACTCAAAAAGATACCTCCATTTTGTACTAAAAGTGCAAAATGCTGTCCAGACATCTTAAGATCATCAAAATAAATGTCGCAAAAACTTGCTCTTCCGATAATAATGCTTCCATTAATCTGAACCGCCATCTCTTTTTCATCTGCGGCAATGCCACTTACAGAAAGTATAACATTTTTTGTCGTAGATTGGTCACTTTTTATATGCTTTTTTTGCTCCATTTTATCGCCGAGAACCATCTTGTCCTGTACAACCATAATTCCTCTGTGTTTTCGTATATAAAGATAGATTCCAAGAAGTACTGCAAACACGATGACTGCCAGTATAATTGCCCAGAACTTTCCAAGACTTGTATAAAAAGCTTTAAAAGCACCCTCACCATCTAATTCTCCACTCCAGGAAGTATCTAAAGGATTCTCCTCATTCGTATTATCTACAATATTGTGTGTCTCTACAGTATACTTTCCCTTTACAAGCTTATCATTAAGAACCAGTTTCGCCTGATACTTTTCATTATCTGATGTATAGGTCGCCTCTGAAACAGTATAGGTGTGTTTTCCACCTCTCAAAATAGAATAATTATTCTTATTATCCGCTGATAACACATCTTCACTAAAGGTAACCACGATTGTCTTTGCATCTTTCCCTTTTTGTTTTACCGAAGTAATCGTTGGCTTTTTTGAATCGCTCTGTGCACGATTTAAATATAAATGTTCCTTTTTTACTGTCTCCTCTCCAGCTTCTAATTCCAAAACCTTTTCTTCATCATAGGTTTTATTTGAAGAAGAATGGATGAGTAATACATTATCTTTCAAACGCTCTTTATTTAAATCCGTAAGCTGGGTATCTTTCTTTCCCTCATTAAATATCTGAAAACTTCCTCCTGTTTTTCGAAGGAACGCTCCCATATCATCCTGAAGGGTGTCTTTTGCTGTTTTTAAACAAAAGCCATATAAAGGAGTCCCTGTTTCCTGCAAGGATTTTAAAGATTCTTCCTGCGAAGTGATTCCACCGGCATCCTTAATTTCCTGCCAGTCCGTAAGGATAATTCCAATATTACGCATGGAATTCTCTGCCTTTACTTCCTTTTTTATCTCTTTATCTTTTTGTGCGTTTACCTGCTCGGTAATCGTATTGATTCCTTCGTATAAATGCGTTCCCTTTTCCTGTTTGATTTTAGATAGAACTTTGCTTAATTCCCCGTAGCTGCTGTTGCCATCTGCCGCTTCCTTTACTTCTTTTCCAAAAGTAATCACGGATAAACGGTCTTTTTTCCGAATCTTCTTCTTAAGAGCCAGAATCGACTTCTTCATCGCATCAAACTGATCCGCACGAATGGATGTCGAAATGTCTAACAGTACATGATAATAAATGCCTCTGTCTGTATCGGAAAAAATATCCGAAGATTTCACAGTAAGGCTTACACCCGTATCACTTATCTTTGCTTTTACTTCATCTTTTCCACAGGCTTTTCCATCGGCTGTCTCCATATAAACACTGATATCTGGCAGATACACATCTGCCTGAGATATCGTCATTTCCTTTGACTTTGCCCACAATTGCTGTGGCAGCAAAGAAAAACATCCAACAAAAGCTAACAGAAAAAGAAGAACCTTTATTCCTCTTCGTTTTTCCATACTCTTTCTCCTTCACAAAAGCTGATAAATATAAACTTTGTCTCTCCGATTTCTACTGCATCTCCGCTACAAAGCTGTTGTGGCTGGCGAAGCATCTCTCCTTTATAGTAAGTAAGAGTTCCATTCCCTGGTACAAGGAAAGTAAGGTTAGACTTCTCATCATATACCACGGAACAATGTTCCTCTCTTGTCACTTTCTGATCTTTTCGGATAGTAACATCCATACCAGAATCTCTTCCAATACGGTTTCTTCCCCTGATCAGACGATAATCACGGCCTTTTTCCTCTCCGTTTACGCACACAAGCCAGCCGACTACCGGCTCAATCCCGTTCTCAAAAACATGAACTGCAACCGTTTTATCATTATCAATCTCATAGGACTCTTTCGCAAGCGTAACCTGTTCTTCCAGAGAATCTTTATGGTCTCTGATTTTTTCCTGTAATTCCCGCATCCTTTGTTCTTCTCTGTCAAGAATCTCATTGGATGGCTTTATAGTACGTCCACTTACCTTGGGAATACGGACAGATCTTCCACTTTTTATGTTACCTCTTATATTCATGGCAACGGTCTTTACATCATCAAGATCTGTTGAAATACCACCCTCCATTACAACATCTTTTTTAGGGCCGGCCCCTCTGCTGCAATTTGGACATTTCGCATATTTATCTGCATCATAAAAATGTCCATTTTCACATTTTACCAATCTGCTCATTTTTCCTCTCTGCCTCTTTTTTCCTTTATCTTAAACGCCTGCAAACACAACAATAGCTGAATAATTATCCATGTTTGTTCCACGTCCGTTTTTTACTACGATTTTCTCCATGCGCTCTAACCACTCATGGGGATTGGCGGATTTTTGAAGACAGGCTTCCATCTGTTCTTCCTCGATATTTTCCCAAAATCCATCCGAACAAAGCAAAAATGCCTGTCCCGGCTCTTCTGGCATCGGTTCGCTCACCTGATATTTTGGTTCATCCCATTCCATTCCCATTACCCGTACCAGACGGTTTCTGTCTGGATGGTGACGAATCTCTTTCTCATCAATTTCTCCTGCTGCTACTAACATCTGTGGTACACTGTGATCTAATGTTCTTTTTACGATTTTTCCATTTTTAAAATAATATAATCTGGAATCACCGACATGGCCCCACTGCACATAACCGTTTACAATTCGCAGCAATACCAGCGTTGTTTTTAAATCCTGTCTGGCATTCTCATCGGCCTGCTTTTTCATAAGGCGCTTCTGACTTTCCATAAAACAGCGCTCTAAACAGTCTTTTTGGTTATAATAATAACGGAACACTTCTTTTGAAGCTGTGGTAACAAGTGCAGAGGCATCTTCCCCCCGTCCATGTCCGCCAAGTCCGTCTGCTAAAATGACTATTCCAATATCTTTTCCCACAGGGGCAAAGCCTACGCTGTCCTCATTAATCTCACGTTCTCCTACTTCTGATAATACTGCATAAGTAAACATAAAACTTCCTGCCTTTCTCGTTTTCCATCTATCTGTCTTTTGAGACATTTCTAAGACAAATGATACTTAAAACAGCTAATACAACAATAAATGCTACTAAAATCAGCCATGTATGGGATAAATGCGGCCAATTATGTAAAAACATATCGTCCGGTTTATAATGAATCTGCTGATATTTATGTTTTAATCCATTGAGATCTACTACATTTCCTAATGCCTCTACGGACCATCTGCTGACCGTAAAGTAAGAAATAATCTCGGATGCTCCTTTTAACGGGAATAAAATTCCGGAGAAAAGAAGCTGGATAATTAACAGGAACGGACTGACTGCCATCGCTCTGTCTCCGTTTTTCATAATGGAAGATACGAGAAGTCCCAATGCAGAAGAAGAATAAATGGTAAGCCACATCGTAATAAATACTTCCGCAAAACAGGATGTCTTTACACCACTTGAAGGGAGATTTCCCATAAGCACGGTAAATAATCCTACAAAAATAAATGTCTGTGCGAGAGAAATCAAAAGCTGAATCGCATATTTCGAAAGAATATAGGTAGTCAGTCTAAGGTTTGACATATATTCTCGCTTTACAATCGCCCTCTCCTTACAAACTTCCTGTATGGTATTAAAAATACCAATCCAGATACCAGAACAGCTAAAGGTAAATAATATCTGCTGTGTTGGCTCATAAATATCAAAGACATCATCACTCGCAACGACTTTTATAAGAATTGCAATAAGAATTGGCTGAATCATTAAAAGTCCCAGACGCGGCAAGTCATTCTTTACCAGTTCTCCATAACGCTTTGTCAGTGTAAAAAGCTGCTTTATTGCAGACTTTCGTTTTGGTTTTTCCACACTTTCTTCCTGCATCTGTGGAATTTCCGGAATTGGATTAAACCGGTCAAACTGTCCTGCCCAGCTTTCGGTATCTTCTTCTAAGAGATTATAAATCTCAATGAGACTCTCTGTTCCAAAGAACATTTTCGCTTCTTCCGGTGTTCCCATAAACGCAAGACGGCCTTTTTTACCCATAAAAATAATTTTATCACATAAATCCAGACTTTGTGTAGTATGGGTTACCATTACGATTGTTTTTCCCTGTGTTTTTGAAAGACGGTTCAAGACTCGCATCAGTTTTTGTTCCGTTCCCGGGTCAAGACCGGAAGTCGGCTCATCTAAGAAAAACATACCTGGATCTGCCAGAAGTTCTACGGCGATACTCGCTCTCTTTTTCTGACCACCGCTCAAGTTTTTTATCATGGTATTCTGATGTTCCGTTAACTCAATCAGACGAAGTACTTCCTGAATACGATCCTCTATTTCCTGCATGGATGTATTATCCGGCATCTTCATTTTCGCAGTATAATAGAGCATCTTTTTTAATGTAAGATTCTCAAAAACAATATCTTCCTGCGGCACATATCCAATAATATTTTTTAAGACATTATAATGACGTTTTAAGGAAATACCGTTATAAAAAACATCTCCCTCATAAAACTTGTCATATCCGCCAAGTGTTTTTAATAACGTGGACTTTCCTGCACCGGAACCACCAACAATCGCAACAAATTCATTGCTTTCTATTGTGCAGTTTACATCGGAAAGAATCGTCTTCTTTCCACCATCTACCTTTTTCACAAGGTCACACATCGTAAGCTGGATACCTTCTGTTTCTGTCTTACAGATTAACGTCTCACAACTAAACACAATAAGCTGTAATCCAATCTGAATCGTATCCTTTTCATGAATTTCTTTTGTACCTCTTACCGCAACACCGTTAACGAATACACCGTTTGTACTGTTAAGATCTTCTACAAAAAATTGATGTCCCCTCTTATAAACTCTTGCGTGGTGGTGAGATACTGCCAGATGATTAAAAACAATATCACAGTCTTTATCTTTACCAATCACATATTCCTCATCAAAAAGCGGATATTTTTTCCATGAGTTTGCATTATCGGCACTGATCATAATAAATAAAATCGCTTCGTTTTCCGGGTCATTGATTTTTTTGCCCTTTCCGCCAAGAAGAAACATCATTCCCTCTTTTAACGGGCCTACATAACGATTTTCCTTCATGCGGACATAACTTCCGCTACGCATAATATAGGTACCATTTGTACTTCCTAAATCTGCAAAATAAATCGCGCCATTTTCTATTTTGATTTTTGCATGTACGCTGGAAACAATTTTAGAATCTAAAGCAATGCCGCATTTTGAAGCATCCCTTCCGACAAAAATTCTGTCTTTATGAAATTCCCCCAGAGGAATCTCTGACAATCCCTCTTTCTTACTGACTACTAACAGATTCAGATGGGTTCCGCTCCTCTTATACTGCCTTATGTCTATTGCTTGTGTGTATGTCTCTTCCATATTCCTCTCCTACTTGTTCCCTTTTTATAATACTTTAAACTCATCTTCCTTTGTGACACGGAATGTCGTTCCATGTGGCAGATGATAAACTTTCTCTCTTTCTAAAAGCTGTCCGCCATTTAAATAGGTTCCATTGGAAGAATAGTTTACAATACTGTATTTATCTTCTTTGGCATCATAGGCGATACTGCAGTGTTTCCGGCTTGCCTTTTTATTGGATAAGACAAGATTTGACTCACTACTTCTTCCAATATAAATTTTCTCACCATTAAAGATCTGGATTTGCGCCCCATTATATTCCCCGCGGATGCCAATAATCATGCCCGAAGGCACTTGGGATTTTTGTGTAACTTCTCCCGTCATTGTCGTTGTTCTCTTCTTTGGTGTATTGGATGGCTGTGGTCCTGCCCCGCCTGGAGTTTTTGTATAAATCGGATTCTTAAATGCATCTGAGTCAGACCATGTTGTAATCGGGCGTTTTGGTGTCTGTACAGATACCGAGGAACCTTGTCTTTTTTGTGCGTAAATGGCATCTTCTACAAACGGATCTGGTTTTTGCATCTGTCCTGGTGCGCCTTCTTTCGAAGAAAGAACCAAGTCTTCTACAACTAGTACGATAGCAATAATGACAAGTAACCAAAAGCCGATCTCTCCCTGGAACTTTATCATGGAAGAAACAGAATTGCTTACAGAGTCTCCAAAGAGACTAGATAAATTCCCCGACACATCTGCCAATGTGGACATGGCATCCTTAATTTTTGACTTAATAATAGCCTGGCATAATAAGAGGCCGCCTGCACTAAAAATTAAGGCAAGTCCCGGCATGATAGCAAGTGTCTTTGTAAACTGCCCGCTTTTCATTGCCAGACCATGCATCACTGCAGAAGCAATAAATAATATTAGCGGAATCACAAAAATCACAAGTACCATCAAAATAATATATGTTTTTATCCCCGAAAAAAAATCGCTTCCTAAATAGTTTGCCAGCTCTGAGTTAGCCAGATTATTTACATTTCCCATAACTTTTAGTAAATCCATTCCTGTCAGTTTTTCCATGACTTTTCCAAGTAATGGCACAGAAATACCAAACTTTAAATAAGGAATAAATAATGTAATCAGCGGCAACAGTGAACATACAATACACTGTATAAATAATCCCTCTTTTTTATTCTTCATTTTCCCTCCATCTCCTCTTTTGCTTTCTCATTGACTTTCCGTCAAATAACGCAGAATACTTTTTCACATCTGGTATCTGTAAAAATTTAGTTGTCTAAAACGCAGGTATCAAGATAGTTTTCAAACTGGACACGTCCATCATCTTTTTCCAGGGAAGAGGCAAGATTAATAGTCCATGTTTCTGAAAATCTTTTCAATGCTTCCTTATTTAACGGAAGCCTGTCTTCTCTTTCTTCCTTCATCAGATATTTACTTTGATTTAATGCCATATACATTACAAAATCCTCTGCTTCCATTCTTGCCTGTACATTTATCTTACTGGAAATACTGATATATTCTGAAAAATCAACTTTCATTTTTGTAGATTTATCTGGATACAAAATATCAAGATTCATGTATTTCTTACTCTCAATAATTTTATGATAATCCGCCCAGTCTGTAATATAGTAAGCAGCCTCTCCATTCTTAAACTTTCGAATCCCCTTTTTGCTATTTACACTATTTTTTGTATCAATATGTAAGCCGGAAGATAAATCTACTACCGAATCTTTTACCTGATAAAGTTCTGTCTGTGCTTTTTTCCCTTTAGCTGATAACGCAAACTCCGAACTATCATTTATTGCTTTTTTTACCGCTTTTCCAAGATTACGATTCTCAAGAATCAATGGGACATTAAAAGATAACGGCATTCTTTTTTCATCTTGTTTTTTCTTGTAATATTGATTTAGATAATAAAAATTCTCCTCAGAATCTTCTATCGCATCTACAACATATTTTTCCATGTTTTCTGCATCCGCTAATTCTTTTTGTGAGAAATCATCACTGACAAAGATTGCCGGACTCTCCTTCGTTCCTAACTTTTCAAGTACTGTTTCCTTATACTTTTCATCCGCTACAGGAACAATGGAGATTTCCTTATCATAATCAATACTATAGTCATTGACTACTTCTCCATAATAGTCTTTTTTACTTTCTGGCACATAGAACTCAATTTTTCCGCTATATCCCATTTTTACAAGACGAGTATGATTTGTAATGCCCCAGAAAGCGCCTGCACAAAGAAACAGGGTAAGAACTACTGCAACAGCCATTTTTAAAACGCTATTTCCTTTTTTCTTTTTCTTCTTTGGTTTTTTCTTTGCTGGTGTCTTATCAATCTGATGGCCTTTTAATGCCTTCATAAACTCTTCGGAACTCTGGAAGCGTTCATCTTCGTCCATTGCCATCGCCTTCATAATAATATCACTTAAGTACTCTGGCACTTCAGGATTTAATTCTTTTGGCGGTCTTAAATCATCGTGCATTGCCCTTGCTAAAGATTCCTGCGGCTTTTCTCCTGTCGCTGCCTGATACATACAGGCCCCCAGCGCATACAAATCTGTAAAAGGTCCCTGTCTGCTCTTGGTTCGGTACTGTTCCGCCGGTGCATAACCAGGTTTTACGATTGTTGAAAAGTTACTGCTTTCCTCCCCGCTTGAAAACCTGGCCGCTCCAAAATCAATGACCTTTACTCTGTGATTGGAACAAAGGAAAATGTTATCTGGGCTGATATCGCGGTGAATAATATGGTGGCTGTGAATCTCCTCTAAAGCGGCAAGCACATGAAGCGTAATGTCCACAACTTCCTCGCTAGGAATCTGTCCGCCCCGTTCCTTTAAATATTCCTTAAAAGAAACACCATCTAAGTATTCCATTACAATATAGGCAGTATTATTTTCTTCAAAATAATCATACAGGGCAACGATATCTGGCTGGGAAAACTCTGCCATATTCCGGGCTTCCACCAAAAAGCGGTCAACACCTTTACGGAAAATCTCCCGATTCTTTCCCGAATAGACAATAACATCGTTTTGTCCCGGTACACGGCTGACAACCCCATTTGGAAAATACTCTTTGATTGCAACAACCTGCTCCATCTGTGCATCCCATGCACGATAAATAATTCCAAATCCACCACTGTCTATCGCTGTTCCGACAATATATTTATGATTTAAGATTTCTCCCGGAGCCAAATGATAGGCCTCTGCCGACGGACTGCCATCGACATATCCACAGTGCGGACAGACCTCATATTGCTCCTCATATTCTTTCATACAATTAAAACATCGTTTTTTCATTGCTTTCCTCCACGCCCCATTTGTGGAAATGGGGCGATGTTGTTTGGATTATTTGATTTTAACTTTTTTGTTACCTTCCTGTTTTAACTCTTTTGCAAGGACTTTCTTGCTTTTTTTCGCTGCTTTGGTCTTTAAGATAATCTTACAATTTTTCACTTTGTAGAAAGCGAAGATTTTGCACTTTGTTACTCTGCCTTTTACCGTTACTGTTCTTAAGCCAGTACATCCATAAAAACCATTTTCTCCTATAGTTTTTAATGTAGACGGCAGATTTATCTGCTTAAGCTTTTTGCAATTTGCAAAACAAGATTTATCTATAGCTGAAATTCCTTCTGGAATCGCTACACTCTTTAGTTTTTTACATTCTGCAAAACAAGCGAATCCTATTGTTCCAGCTCCATTTGTATAGGTAACCTTCTCTAAATTTGCACAGCCCCAAAAAGCTGCCATCCCGAGATTTCCCTGTACTTGTGCTGTTTTTAATTTCGGCATACAAGCAAAAGCACCATTTCCGATTTTCGTAACTCCTTTTTCAACCACAATATTTACTACATTAGGAATATATTTTTTATATATTCTATTTTTAACTTTACGTTTAATATCCATATTGGCTGTTGTTTTCGCAAAGCAATTTTTGATCGCACCTTTTCCAAAAATCGTCAATGTATTATTAGAAAAACGATAATATACATTTGTTCCACAATTATTTTGTTTGATAAGAGTTTCTGCCTTTGTTAATGTACTTACATCTTTTTTTATGGTATCTTTCTCTTTTTTTGAAAGAGCATTATATGCTTTTCTCGCAGCCTGTACTTCAGATATTTTTTTCATTGTTAAATTAGATACTTTTACATCTAATTTTTTAATCTGTGTTGCTACCTTGGCTGCTTTATCTTCTTTTTTGACTTCACCATAGCTAATTTTACATACAGAACAGATGGCTTTTTTCTGATAAGTTGCCTGCCCTCCACTGTGTTTAGCCACATCTGTTTTCGCTGTACATCCTTCTGTCTGACACTCTCTCCAGTGTGATGTTCCATCATGTTTCCATTCACTTCCGTAATTATGTGCTCCGAATTCTCCGTACTCTTGATTACATACGTCACATTCTGCTCTTTGCTGACAGGTTGCCTGCCCTCCACTGTGTTTAGCTACATCTGTTTTTGCCGTACATCCTTCTGTCTGGCACTCTCTCCAATGGGATGTTGCATCATGTTTCCATTCACTTCCGTAATTATGTGCTCCAAGTTCTCCATACTCTTGACCACATACTTCACATTCGGCTTTCTTTTCGCAGCTCGCCTGACCTCCGCTGTGTACGGCTACATCTGTTTTCGCTGTACACCCCTCTGTCTGGCACTCTCTCCAATGGGATGTCTCATCATGTTTCCATTCATTTCCGTAATTATGTGCTCCAAGTTCTCCATATTCCTGACCACATACTTCACATTCGGCTTTCTTTTGGCAGGTTGCCTGACCTCCGCTGTGTACAGCTACCTCTGTTTTCGCTGTACACCCTTCTGTCTGACACTCTCTCCAGTGTGATGTCTCATCATGTTTCCATTCATTTCCGTAATTATGTGCTCCGAGTTCTCCGTATTCCTGGCTACACACTTCACATTCGGCTTTCTTTTGACAGGTTGCCTGACCTCCATTGTGTTCGGCTACATCTGTCTTTTCTGCACAATCTTTTATCATACATTCTTTCCAATGTGTATTTTCATCATGCTTCCATGCAGCATTAAAAAGGTGTTCACCCTGTACGATAAATGTTACATCTTGATATCCCTCTGATGAAATGGAAATCTTATCATTTTCTAAAAGTGCAGTTTTTATTGTAATTGTTCCGTCTTCTATATTGATTATACATTTAGACATAGGGATTGTTTGCTCATTCTTTTTAATTCCTGTGATATTGGACATCCACTCCGTTGCTTCTTTTAAATTATAGGTAAAACTACATTCTTCTTTCGTATTATCTATTTTAAAACTTTCTATGGTTTTTGGTGGTTCTGCATTACTTTGCGCTTTTACAAATATTGTTGGACTAAGAAGTAATGCCGCAAAAAGTATGTAGAACCATGTCTTTTGAGCTATATTTAGTATTTTCTTCATATTTTCTCACTTTCTCTATTCTTTTTAGATTTGATATATTTCAAATTAAAATTTCCTCTCAAGCTACTGATAACCCAAACTCGGTTTTCTCCTTGTACTATCTGTAGCCCCTGAGTTTTTCTTTTTACTTCCAGAAGTCTTTGAACTTGATCTACTTGAACTACTACTACTTCCTCCACCGCTCGCTGGCTGTGTTGGTTCTGATGCCTGCGTTGTCGGCTCTGGTCCGGCACTTACTGTAACAACAACACTATCTCCCTCATGGATTCCACCTTGCTGGCTCTCTTCAATCTCATTTTCTTCATAGCTACATCTATTATAAGATGTGCTAATAACATTTCCTGCTGATACAAAAGAACTATAGCTTTTTTCCTGTGTAACCGTTACTCCTGCCTTTTCTAATGCCTTTTTTGCTGATTCATAGTCTTTGCCTGAATAATTAATTTCTGTAAGGTCTTTACCATTTATTTTAATTCGTTTTGGTCCACGGCTTAAACAAAGAAGAATTTTATCCCCAGTCTGGATTTCGTCATCATCCCCCATTTTAACTTCTTTTCCATCGTCATTTAACTTTTTAATCATATAGGCATGTCCAAGAGATGCAACATCCTTTGTTTTATAATCTGCTGTTTGTGATATTCCTACATAAAATCCTTTTTTTTCCGCCTCCTCAAGTGCTCCTTTTATATCTTTTTTAAGAAGATTCTTAACAGAAATTCCAGCATCATTATCTTTTGTGATATTTGTTCTTCCCGCACTATATACAAGTGTTATTTTACTATGCTTTAATATTTCTGAATTCATATTCAGTGAATATTTTTGATCATCTGAAGATCCTTTACAAATCCTCAAAAGATATCCCGGAATAATATTACTTTCAATTTCGCTACTATATATATTAAATACATTGTTTAATATATTTTTATCATCTTTAGAGAGCTCATAATTCAATATCTTTACATCTGGGCCAAGTACATCATCATTATCTAACGTTATGTTAGATGCCGTAACAGTGACGCTAATTGTAGAGCCTATTTCTGCCACTGTTCCAGGTTCCGGATCCTGCTTTGTTACAATATCTGTTTTCTCACCTTCCTGTACTTCCTCAGCATCTGTTCTTTTTAATTTAAATCCGGCATCTTGGGCCGCTTTTTTTGCCTTTTCATATGGTGTCTGATTTGATACATTTGGTACGGGAGCCGTTTTTTCTGTACTCGATGTAACCTTTTTCTTCTGTGTCATATTTGCTGTATTTTTCCCTTTGAAATGTCCAAATGCGATAAAACCGCCTACAGCAATACATAAAACAAGAACACATGGGAGAATGATACGCAGCATACCGCCGCTGCCAGAAGAAGATTCTGCTTTTTTCTCGTGTCTTGCCCCTTCTGTCTTTCTTCTTTCTGGTGCTTTTTTCTTCTGCACAGCCGCTGGTTCTTCTACTTTTTGCACTGGCCGTATGGAGACAAAAGACTTCATCAATTTTTCTACAGAGTTTATTCGGTTTTTGCTGTGAAGAGCAAGTCCATTCATCAAAATGGCATCCTGATTAGCTGTTATTTTTACCCTTCTTGAAAGAGGTGACTTTACCGTATCTTTTGTTATGCGGGATGCGCCGTCCTCTATTTCTGTTCCAGTAATCATCTCATACATAATGGCACAAATACTGTATACGTCCACCGAACCATCTATCTTCTCATGAAGATTGCGAATTTCCGGTGCCTGATATCTGCTGTTTTCCCCTATGGTTTCCATCGGCGCATCTACAAAGCTTCGGCTGTATCTTCCGCTGTCCATAAGGATAACTTCCCCGGAATCTACTAAAAAAATATTTCCCGGATGAATATTTAAATGGAGGATTCCCTTCTGATGGAGCCTGTCCGTAATATCCATTACCGGCATCATCAAAGCTAATATTTCTGTTATAGAGAAGCGTTTCTTCTCTTCGATTGCCACTTCTAATGTCTTTCCATTTAAATATGGCATTACCATGTATGCCGTTGCATTTTCTGTAAATACATCCTGTACTGGAATAAGAAATGGTACGGAAACAGAGTGAAGGTCTTTGGCTTCTTTTAAGAACTGGGTAAGCCCTCTCTCATAAAAAGTCTTTTGTTCTCCACCCGCTCTGATTCCTATACGATTGCCCCCATCTACACGGCTGCAAAGCTGGGAAGGATAGTACTCTTTTACAATAACCTTTTCTTCCCGCTGCAGATCGTAGGCGATATATGTAATCGTATACAGTCCGATTTTAAGGGCAAACCCCACTTCATATCTTTGTGCAAGAACGGTTCCCGGTCTTATCTGTGACGGATCAGGCGCTGTTTCCGCCTTTAGGCCACAATAGGGACAGACCGTATACTGGGCTTTTTGCTCATTCATACACCCCATGCATCTCTTTCCACTCATTTTTCTACCTCCGCGCTGTTGTATTTCTAGTTCACATATTCCCAATCTTCTAAGGAATCTCCACTATTTTTTCGCTTTGACCCGGATCCAGACGGCTCATACCCATATCCCTTTACTGGTTGGCTAGGAGAACTATACTTTTTAGATGATTTCGATTTTGAACTACTACTAGAGTTCTTCTTCGAGCTGCCTCCCGAACTTTTCGAAGATCTTTCCCTTGTCTTTTCCGGCTCTTTTTTTGCTCCCTTACTTACAACAAGATCAATCGTACTTCCCTCATCCACTTTTTTTCCGGCTTTGACACTCTGTTCTAAAACAATGCCCTCGCCGTATTCATCATTGTATTCAAAAGTAACCGTATGTTTTAATTTCTGCTGTTCTAAAAGAACTTTTGCTTCCTCTAAGCCTTTTTTCACAACATCTGGCACTTTCATCTGCTCTGGTCCATCACTGATTGTCAATAAAATCTCTGTACCACCAGAAACTTTCTTTCCCTTTTCAATGGATTGTGCGCTAATCGTATTTTTCTTATAGGAAGTGCTATATTCATGCTTACTGATTCCTATATAAATCTGCGATTTTTCTGCCTCTTTTAATGCAGCGTCAAATGTTTTTCCAATCAATTCCGGCATCGTATGGGATTCTTTTTTCTTTATATTCTTCCGGCCTGCCGAAAGAGACAGGGTAACCGTTGCTCCTTTTGCAATCTTATTGCCGGCTTTTTCGCTCTGCTCTACAACATACTCTGGAATAATATTACTTTCCTTACTTTCTGAAGTTACGGTCCGTATATTGTCTGCCTTTTCTATCTCGGCACATTTCTTTGAAGATATTCCAACATAATCCGGCATCTTTACTTTTTCATTTCCCGCGCTGACAATCACATAAATATTTTTATTATTTTCACCAACTTCTTTTCCTGCCACCGGATCCTGGCTGAGAATCACACCTTCTTTTTTATCCGAATTCTCCCGGTTTGTAATGACAATCTGAAGTTCGGATTCTTTTGCCGCATTCTCCGCCTTTTCAAGATCAACGCCGACATAATTGCCAACAACATATTTTTCTTCCTGCTTTTGCTGCTGTATAACTGCTGTATCTTTCTTTGGCTGCTGCATTCGCAGAAATGCTCCAATACAGAGAACACATATTCCTGCAGCAATCACAGGGGGAATCCATTTTTTCTGTGGTTTCTTCACTGGCTGCCCGGTTTCATTATCAATTTGCGGCACTTCTTCCTCGGAAAAAAGCTGCTTTTCAAATGCGTCCATCGTCTGCGTTCTACTGCTTATTTTGGTATTTAATGCGTTAAGCAGAGCATTCTCCTGACTTTTTGTTATTGTGATTCCAAGTGCCGATGGTGCTTCTAACGTATCTTTTACCATACGGGTGATGGAGTCTTCCGGCACCTTGCCTGTAATCATTTTGTAGATGGTTGCCGCAAGACTGTATACGTCAGTCCATGGTCCCTGGTCTTTGTAAAGCTGGTACTGCTCTGGCGGTGCATACCCCTGCTTTACGATCACACTGATACTTTTATTCTGTGCTAAAGCAGAATATCTTGCCGAACCAAAATCTAAAACTTTTAATTCGCCAGACTTTGTAATAAATATATTATCTGGTGTAATATCCCTGTGAATGAGATTATTTTTATGAATTTCCTGCAAAGAACGAATGACTGGGCGTATCATCTTTAACGCTTCCTCTACCGGCATTATCTTTTTTTCTTTTAACATCTGTGCTAGGGTACATCCGTCCAAATACTCCATAACAAGGTAAGCAGTATTATTCTCCTCGAAAATGGCAAATACATTCACCGTTCCGATAATATCATGAAGCTTCATCAGTTTGGCCGCTTCTTCTTTAAAGGATTTTAAACCATTTCGAAACTGCTTTTTCCTGTCTCCTGTAAAAATCGTAATCTCCTCTGTTCCATTCATTCTTGAGGCACATTCTCTTGGAAAATACTCTTTAATAGCTACCTTTCTTTGAAGAACCTGGTCCCAGGCAATATAGGTTACTCCAAAACCGCCAAATCCAAGTACCTTACCTACTAAATACTTTTTATCAAGCACTGTTCCAGGCTCTAAATGGTACATTTCCTCCGGCATCGTTCCGTTAATATAACCACAGTATGGACAGATATCATCAAATGCTTCATAGATTTCCATACAGCCCATACATTGCATGATTCTTTTGTTCCCCTCTACTTCTTTTTGCATTGATTCCTCGCTTATTCTGCTGGTTTATTTACTTTTTCCCAGCTTAAATACGTTCTCCTCATTTCCAATAATAATGGTAGTTCCTGCATTAAGCCATGTCTGTTTTTTACGCTCTAACCTCGTTCCATCTGGCAGATATACTCCATTAGAAGAATAATCTACGACTCTGTACTGACCACGTTTTGAATCATAATCAATAATGCAGTGATGTCTGCTTATTTTAACACTATTTAAAATAAGATCATTATTTTCCTGACTTCTTCCGATACGGATCTTCATGCCTTCTTCTAACGGTATTACCGCACCAGTGTATTCTCCACGAACACCTTCTAAATAACCTTTTTTCGGTTTAGATGCACTGGCTTTTACGGCAGAATGGATTGAAGTACCCTTTCCTGATGTAACATTTGGCTTCTTTACCGGTGGCTTTTCTCTTCTTTGTGGTTCTGGCTGTATTGTTGGCTGCTGGAACTTTGGAGAAACAGGTTTACGTCTCTGTGCATCCTGCTGTCTCTTTTCCTGCTGTCTTTGTTCTTCTGCTTTTGCTGCTGCCTTTTTCTTTAATGCAATAATGACACATAAAATAACAAGAAGAATGGCTACACCGATTCCGGCAAAAAGAATGATCTTCTTATTTGCTTCAAAGAAGCTCTTTTTTACTTCCTTTGCCGTCTGATAATAGTATACATCATTTTTATTGCCATTTTGTTTTACAACGGTAATTCCACTATTGCAATAGCTTGCATTTAAAAGTTCGTCTTTGCTAAACTTTCCAAATTCTACAACGGTTTTCCCATCTTTATCTATCACACCATACTTGTCATCTTCGTTTTGTAAAAGGACAAAATCATTTCCAACAAACTTTACATCTTTCCATGTACCTTTTATAACATCTTCTTTTGTAAGGCTGTATAATTTAAAACGATCCTTCTTTTCATTTTCAAACTTAAGAAATGAAGTCTGTCCTTCTTTTTTGATATCCTGATTCTTCTCTTTTTCAAGTTCACTTTCTGTCATAGTACCTGACTTTAAGCTGTCGGTATTTTCCTTATAGTCTGCAACCTCGATATCATTTTTATTGATAGCCTTTCCTGATGTGTCTATGATCTTAATGTTGTTATCCATATCTACCGCAAAGGCTTTTCCATCCCTAAACTCGCCAATGCTTTTATATTTTGATGTGCTCTGTCCATCTTCAATGTTATAAATAACTTTGAATCCATCATCCATCTGCATATCTGCTATGATATTTTTATCGGATACTGCTTTAATCAGTTTAAGACTTCCCTTTACTGTACTGTCTTTATCCTTTACCCATTCTTCCTCTGGAAGAATATCCTGTGTCTTTTCATCTTTTTCATACACTTCAATATTCTGGTCTGTCTCTAAATTACCTGTCAGCTGTGTTGTATACCTTTGTACTGCATAGTGAGTATCTCCGACCTTTACAACAAGACTGTTTTTCTTCTTATCTAAAAGTTTGTTTTCCTCTAACTTTACTAAAGTATTATCCTTCTCATTACGAATGTCTTCTTTTCCCCAGAAAACAGTATCTGAAATAACAGAATAACTTCCAGAACCTGTAAGCTGTTTCTTTTGTTCCTTTCCCTTTAAATCATAAAGATATGTTGTATTTCCGTTATATCCGGCTGCAATGGTATTTCCATTACTATATTCAGATACTTTTTCAAAATTTAAAGGAACTAATATATTCTCATCATAATCTACAATTCCCCAGTTTTTGTTTTGCTTTACCTTTATGTACTGATACTGAATGGTATCTTCTGGGAACTCCATCTCACTATAGTCAAAACCAACCGCTTTTTCCCCTTCACTATCAAGCAGACCATACTCTCCTTTTTGATTTTTCGCAATAAAATATCCGTTTGCTCCGGCAACCACCTGATATTCTGTCTCAAAATCATACTTTTTCTCCGCCTGCACATTGAGCTGACTTGTACACATCACTACTGTAAGAAGAAATACTCCCACTTTCTTACATAAACTAAATCTTTTTCTCATATTTTTTCCCTCGTGTCTGTTACTTTGTTTCTATTTTAAAATAATTAAAGATTATTTCAAATATTTTTATTCATATTTTTTTATCAAGTCGATATTTTTCTTTTCTATCTGGCTAAGCTCATTCTTTTCATCAAAATCAGATGGCTCAATTGTTCCTGAATACCAGCTTTTTTTATCAAAATAGATTTGGAGATCTGCACTGTCAAACTTTCTGTGATGACGGGCATAAATCTCATTCCTTGCTATCCTTAACTTACTTTTAGAAAGTCCGCTAAGATCAGAATCTGTAAGTTCCCTGATACTGCTATCTGAAATAATATACCCATCATCTGTACTCGATGTTCCTGAGGATGTATTTGCTGTCAGTGTTCCATTTTCCGCTTTCTTTAAAAGCTCTACATTAGCCTTCTCATACTCATTAAAAACATCCTCATCAAAATCGGATGGTGCGACGGTTCCATGATACCACTGCTGCGAATCAAAATATGCCTGGATTTTCTGATTATCAAACTTTCTATTATGGCGGGCATAAATCTCATTCTTCGCAAGCTTTGTATCCCATGCACTTAATCTAAGTACTTCTTCTTTTGTAAGTTTCCTGGAATTACTATCTGAGAAAATAAACGTATTGTCCATTGCGGCTGTTGTCGTGTTCTGACTTTGTGTTGCAGCTGTTGTTGCTACAGTTGCCTGTGTTGTTGCAGCTGTTGTAGCCTGTGTCTCCTCTGTCGCTGCCTGCGTTGTTGCTTCTGCTACTGCCTGTGTGGAACTTTTCGCGCTGTTATTGTCCTTTTGAGAGCTACTCTTTTTTCCACTAACCACAAATAAAATAACAACAAACACAACGGCTGCTACTGCGATAAGAAGAGCAATAATTACTTCTTTTGTCAGTCCCCCACGATTTTTCTTCCCCGGACCTCCTGGATATCCGCCACCCATGTTAGGATTCCACTGACTGTTTGGATTCATATTGTTCCAGTTTTGCTGGGAATTATCTGGATTCCAGCCTGGCTGCTGACTATTTCCAGGATTCCAACCCGACTGCAAGTTATTAGGGTTCCAGCCATTTTGTGAAGAATTCCCGGAATTCCAGCCTGACTGCTGGTTATTTCCTGTGTTCCACCCACCATTTTGGCTGTTATTACTTTCTCTGTATCCCATACTTTCTCTCCTTTTTAATTTTCTTTTTATTCGCTAAAATTGTTACTATAAAAATACCATTTTATAGTAATTTTTGCAATAGTCTGAAAAAAAACAAACAATTTTTATTAATAAAATTGAAAAGATTTTCGTACATTGCAAAAAGGACTTAAATGCGTGCTTTTCATACTTCTATTTTTACATACAATGCCATACCGTTTCATAACTTGACCCTTTTTGCCGCTTAAAATAAAAAAACTCTACCAACGACTACTATTATTTGTGAGGAAATATGCTACTATATAACCTTTCCTTACTCTAATATATCATACGGTAGAGTTTTCTTTTTTATTTAGTTAGACTTCCTATCCCCAAACGGAATATACATCTATGGGGGTAGAAAATTTTAATCATATTACCTTGTTGAATTACATTTAAAAAGGCAATCCTACCAATATGATGAATAATTAGATAAGTCCATAAGACTATCCCTTACTCCGCCTCCCAAAATTGCAAGAATAATTGCATATGTAATAATGTATAAAATCACAAACACAAAATAAGAATACATTTTCTTATCGGGTAACAAATGAACAACTTCTCCATAACTAAAAATACCAATTAAAAATGTATGGAGAATACTTATCCAAAAAACAAACAGACATAACATGTTGCTTCCCTCTGTTCCAATCATAAGTAGGAAACTCTCTACAAGAAGATACGCTGTGCTCCATATAGCCTGTACTCCATAGAATGACAAAAGCTGTGCATATGTTATCTCCGCTCTGAAAAATACTCTTGCAGAAAGAAGCATTAAAGCTGCAAGTCCAAAATAGCTAAATGCTGCCATAAGTTCTACACCAATGATGATTCTTCCCCACGGTACATAGTCACCAAAACCAAATAGCTTATCTTTTGCAATCGCCATAACAATAACCGCTAATACAAGTAAAACAGCCATATTAATTAATATCATTGTCGTTCCGAGTATTGCGCTATTCATCTTGCCAAATTCTATCGCAGTATGTACTGGACGAATAAATATATCCCTGATTCTTGGAACGACAAACTGAAAAGAAGAAGCAAAATCGTTCCCAAGATTCTGTCCATTGGAACTTCTATTGTAGTGGTTGTCCATATTGTCAGCTATATAATCCGGTGAAACTGTTCCACGTTCTTCTTCTATAATACGAATCTGAAATACTGCTGTTCTTCCACCGGAACCTACACCAATAAATGCACCATCTCTGACCGGGCACTGTCCTCCCTGACCTTTCTTACCGATAAGCTGACCATTCACATAAGTTCCATGTGTACTTCCTGCATCAGAAACATAAACATTCGGCGGCACGACATCTATCACACACTGATGCCTTGAAATACTGTTATCTTCGGGTGCAGTTGTAACCATGCTGCCCTTTTCCCTTCCTAATGTAATCTGTCCGCTTCCATTAAATCGCCATTCCTTGCCGGTCATGATTCCGTCCGTACATTTGATAATAATCTTCATATTTTCCTCCCTGTATCGACAAATTATACACCTAATTCCTCAAGAAATGCCTCACATCCCTGAACAATATCATCATAAGTCACATCAAAATTACCAGTATACCACGGGTCTGCAATATCCCTCTTAACCCCTGCATATTCTAATAGCAGATGTACCTTGTGCTTTGGATCATGACCAATGATCCTCTTTACATTATTGATATTCCACTGATCCATACACAACAGATAATCATAGGTAGTATAATCTTCTTTGGTAAGCTGTACCGCCGCACGCTTTTTATGAGGTATCCCCATCTCATCAAGCTTCGCTCTTGCACCCGGATGCAGAGAATTACCAATTTCCTCCCTGCTCGTTGCACAGGAAGCAATAAGGAACGAATCCTCCATTCCCTTTTTTTTCACCATATCCTTTAAAATAAATTCCGCCATTGGTGATCTGCAGATATTGCCATGGCATATCATCAAGACTTTAATCATATGCTCCACCCCTCTTTCTTTTTAAATCTATTTTACCATAAATTCTGGGGTTTTTGTAATTTTTTCAAAGATTCTATTTCTGATGGAGATTAATTTATTCAATTAGATATGAAAATGTATTTCTTCTGTTTCCATTATATTTTTTAAGACTCATATTTCGGAGCTATCTGTGTTGTCCATTCAAATATCTTATTTAACACCTTATCCACAAGAACCGTATAAATAGAAGCAAATACATTGGCTCCAATACGAAGCACAACCGCTCCTGTCATTCCAAATAACCCAGAAGCAATGGACAACGCACCAAAGGTATTAAACACGGTCTGCCACGCGTAACCTGCAGAATATCCCACTCCAATTCCACCAATAATTCCGATATATGGGTACATTGATTTTGGAAGAACAATATAAAGTACCACAAAAATGAGGGAACCTAAGATATTATAAGGCCCTCTTAATTTAGCCCTTGCAACTAAATCACTGGAAAATGGCAGACATACAGACATACAGGCAATTCCTGCCCACATCGCTCTTGGTAATCCTAATAAAGACATAATGAGTAATGCGGTAGAAACCATTACTGTCAGTCGAATATACCACCAGTTTCTTGCAGAATGAAGATTAAATTCTCTGAACAAATCAAGAAATGTCCGGCGATATGGCCGATTCCTCTGATTCTTATAAAATACTGCCATGCAGATAGCCATTCCAATGAGTAAACTTATTACTCGCATACTATACTCTTCTCCAGTAACATCATATCCCTGTAATAATAAATATCCTAATACAAATGTTGAATGATTAGACATGATCACATTATGGCAGCCTAAAATCATCAGTAACATAATACAAACAAGATTTACAAAAAATGCAGGTATCGGGGCTAAAGTGTTTGTAAATCTCGGCCCTATGATAAGAATCCCGAAAATTCCTGCAATACACAAAAGACCATGTGTTGTTTTAATTCCGAAATCCGCCTGTCTTAATACAAGCAATGCTAAGAGAACAACAACTCCTGCAACACTGTTTCCAGAACCAAATACTGCGCTAAACAGCGTTACTAAAGCAAAGCAGAAAGCCACAACAAGGTATACCTTAACATTATAAATTAGGATGTGCCTTCTCTTTTCCTTCGGGTCTGTTGTCTTTTTAATCAATTCTTTTGAACCAGTTGAGCTAAGTTGCAGCTCTTGATAAAATGTCATAAATTTCCCACCTTTTCTCTTTTCATAAAATGAATTTATCGTCAAAGTGGAACATAATATACCCCAAGCTACTCTAATTGTCAAGCATATTAAATCAAAGAATTTTGGCATAACCATCATAAATTCTCATATCTTTGTCTGAATTGGGTTATAAATATAGCTAAATTGAACTAAATAAATTTACATAATTATACAATTCTATTCGTAGGTGGTAGGTAGTCCGTACCTGGATTTTACCTCCAACCAGTGCCATAATAGTCTTATGATTATTAAACGTCTTAAAAGTTCAGTACTCAACTTTTAGGACTGGTTAGGAGGCATTTCCTATGAGTTCTATTACTACAGCAGTTGCTGCTGACTATCGTTTACAGCAATGGGCCCAGTTGGTCAAAGAATACCAGAACCGTCCTTCCGATATGACGATAGAACAATGGTGCGATACCAAGGGCATCTCCAAATCGAATTACTATTATAAAATAGTATCTTTTTAGTACTTCTCAGAAAAAGAAAAAAGCCCTAGAGCCACTATTTAAGCGGCTTTAGGGCTTTTGAAATATGTTCAAAAATTAGTTGTTGATTAACTGGTCTTCATCACTCCAGCTGTACAGCTTACGGATATCTGCACCAACTTTTTCTGATGGATGCTCAGAAGCAAGTTTTCTCATAGCTTTGAAGTGTACCTGAGATCCAGCATCAGACATATCAAGTAAGAAGTCTTTTGCGAATGTACCATCCTGAATATCAGAAAGAATCTGTTTCATTGCCTTCTTTGTCTCAGCTGTTACGATCTTAGGACCTGTGATGTAGTCACCGTATTCAGCTGTATTAGAGATAGAATATCTCATTCCAGCGAAACCTGACTGGTAGATTAAATCTACGATTAACTTCATCTCATGGATACATTCGAAGTATGCGTTACGTGGGTCATAACCAGCTTCGCAAAGTGTTTCGAAACCAGCCTGCATAAGAGCACAAACACCACCACAAAGTACTGCCTGCTCACCGAATAAGTCAGTTTCTGTCTCTGTTCTGAATGTTGTTTCAAGAAGACCTGCTCTTGCTCCACCGATACCAGCACCATAAGCTAATGCAAGTTCCTGAGCTTTTCCTGTGTAATCCTGCTCTACAGCAATAAGACAAGGGGTTCCTTTTCCTGCTAAGTACTCAGAACGTACTGTATGACCTGGAGCCTTAGGAGCGATCATTGTTACATCAACGTTTGCTGGAGGTACGATACATCCGAAGTGAATGTTGAAACCATGAGCGAACATTAACATATTACCTTCTTCAAGGTTTGGCTCAATACTTTCTTTGTAAAGTTTTGCCTGTTTCTCATCGTTGATTAAGATCATGATGATGTCAGCCTGTTTTGCAGCCTCTGCTGCTGTATAAACTTTTAATCCCTGCTTTTCAGCTTTAGCCCAGGATTTACTTCCCTCATAAAGACCAACGATAACATCACAGCCAGATTCTTTTAAGTTTAATGCATGAGCATGTCCCTGGCTACCGTATCCGATAATCGCAATTTTTTTTCCATCCAATAAAGATAAATCACAATCTTCCTGATAAAAAATTTTTGCTGCCATTTTTGTTTCCTCCTGTAAAAATTATAAAAATAAATGTATTCAATTATCAAAATTGATTCTATCTCTTCTGATAAGAATTTCAATCGTTATAATACTCCTCTTTATAGGAGAAATCAAGGGATATTTGATTATTTTTTTAAAAATTTTCTTAAAAAATGAATCGGCTTACCGGTTTTCCTGCATTTATTTTAAAAAAAATGCCTTTTTCCCGTAAAAAAAGAAAGGATAAATGCATATCCTTTCTTTAATAGTAAAAAATTATAGTTATTGCTCTTATTTCAAACTACAGTATCTTATTATATTAAAATCAATTCAGCGTACTTACGCCTCTTCCAAGCCCGGTAATTCCTGTACGAACCATTTCAAGGACTTCAAAGTCTGCCATAAGATTTAAAAAGGCATCTAGCTTGTTCTGATTACCAGTAAGCTCGATCATAAGGGAGTTAGCAGCTACGTCAACAACCTTTGCGCGGAAAATATCTGCAATCGCGATAATCTCCTGTTTTTCTTTCTTATCTGCCATCACTTTCACAAGGACAAGCTCACGACATACAGAATGGCTGTTCTCAAGTTCTACGATTTTACGAACTTCAACCAGCTTGGCAATCTGATTACGAATCTGCTCAAGAATCTGGTTATCCCCACTTACTGCTACTGTAATACGGGTATACTTCGGATCGTTCGTAATTCCCGCCGTAATGCTGTCGATATTATATCCACGACGGCTGAACAGAGCAGCAACTCTTGCTAACACTCCCGGGTTATTATCTACTAAAAGAGATAAAACAATCTGTCTCATAATACTTTCCTCCACTAACATAAATTAATATGTAGAGATACCCTCCGTCTTCTCCGGATAGTATCCTTTTATAAATTTATCGTTACCAACTCCATAAGAATCATTGATTCCCGGATCTTCTCCAATACCAAAAACAAAGTACTGTAACGCCTTTTTATTTGCTTCGTAGTCTACCTGCATTACCCAGGCTCCATTGCCACTAAGACGTCCTTCTGTATAAGAGCCTTCATATGGAATACGGAACTGTTCTACTTCGGTCGCTCCCATTGTGATCACTGAAGTTAAAAGACTTCTTATCTGCTTTTCCGTAAGGTCTGTTGTAACATATTTTAATGCTTTCATGCAGATATTTGTAATTGTCATAACATCTTCGCTCTTTAATTCATTAAATACAGAAATAAGAATCTTACGCTGACGATCTGTTCGTCCAAACTCTCCAGTAATATCCTGACGGATTCGGCAGTATGCTAATGCCTGATATGGTGTAAGCATATTCTCCCCTGCCTTTACATTCTTTTCTCCATGTTTTGAATTTACATAAGCAGTCTTCAAGAAATAAGCTTCTGCCTCAGTGAGATCCATTGGAACACCGCCGATCAAGTCAACTACCTCACGGAAGGCTTCCATGTCTACTTCCACATAGCCATCAAGCTTAATGCCAAATGTTTCTGCAATAGTCTCATACTCAAGCTGTACACCACCGTAAGAATAAGCTGCATTAAACTTATGGTATCCATATCCTGGAATATCAATATACATATCTCTCATAAGAGACGTAAGCTTTAACTTACCATTCTTCAAATCTATCGTCGCGATCATAGTCGAATCCGAACGTCCGGCTTCTGTCTCATCGGAACGCTTGTCACAGCCAATCAGTAAAATATTGACCACATCCTGATCATACTCAAGATCTGCATCTACGACATCCGCGTTCTTCAATGCTGTCTTTGTATCTGTCGTAATCGTATTCGTTGCTGCTTTATAATAGGCTGCCACCGCTCCTCCAGCTGCGGAAGCAACAAAAGCTACTGTAAGAAGAAAGCACATAAGCACCTGCGCAATTCTCCGGCCTGCTCTTCCACGTTTGCGGGCCTTTTTCGCTTTTTTGGCTTCTTTTTTGTCTATATTTTTGTTTTTATCTGTCTCTTTCAAACTTTAAAACCTCCTGTACAAAAAACTCTTTTTATACATTATACTAATTTTTCCTCTATTGCAAGTCAAAATTTCTTAAAGTTTATTTAAACTATTTCGAATTCTTTTGCAAAATGATGTCTGTAATACCTTCTTTTTGCAAATATGATATCTTGCTACGCTAAAGCGTGTTTGAAAAATCATTCCTGCAATCTGCATTCCCCAATTTTTATTTCCAATACCACGGGTTAAGAGAAATCTTAAGAATCCACTTTTTCGGAAGTTTTTTATAGTTTTTTCCAAGACGATATCCAATATACTTTGCACCATTTTGTGTAATGATCTTTGGAATATAATAAAATTGTCCCTTTTTAATAAAGTGTCTTAACGTCATCTTAACCAGACGGATTCCTTCAGATTCAGACTTCACCTGAGTAAAAAGCCCGCCGGCATCTACCTGGGATACCGCAAGATCAAAATTTCTCTTTAACTGATCCTTTGCGGTATAATTATGCCAGTGCCATACTTTTGCATCTGCCGCATAGGCAATCTTCTTTCCTGCTTCAATAAGATGAGAAGCAAAAATCATATCCTCATTAAATATCGTATGCAGAGGGAATCCTCCAAGCGCATTATATTCTGACTTGCGGTATGCCGCACAGACATTAGAACAGAAAAATGTCTTAATTCCAAGCTTCGGCAAATCTTCTTTACTTTTAATCCTGCTTTCTTTTGGATAATTAAAAATTCTTGTGTACGCCTCAACTGGATTATCCTTTTTATCTGCCATTTGTCTGCCATATGCCGCACAGACTTCTTCATCTTCAAATGGCTTAATTAAATTCTCAATCAAATGTTCATCCGCAGGAACGGCATCCTGTGTCAAAAGAATCATAATCTCACCATCACACATTGCTGCTGCCTGGTTTCTGGTACCACCGTGATCAAATTCCGGCTTGGTGATATGGATAATCTCCCCCTGTTTTAACGTAGAAAACACCTTGCTATGAAAAAATTCCTCTTCCGTATTAATTAAGAGAATCCTCTGTGGCTGTACTGTCTGTCTTTTTAGCATACGAAGGCATTTTTCTAACTTTTCATCTGGATGATATGTCGGAATAATGACATCAATTTTCCGTGTCTCGCTCATTCTTATCTCCCTTTTTAATTTTATATACTCGTAGAATCTTTTTGTACTGATTTTACATGAAAACCGGGTGCAGCCGACAAAAAAACGGCCGCAAAAATAAGTATAAGAAAAGACTCCGAGTAACTATTTTATAAACATTTTACTCTGCTAAGAGCTTTTTGGCAAGACGTACTGCATCGGCTGCATCTGCAGAATATCCATCTGCTCCGATTTCATCAGCAAAACTCTGTGTCGTTACCGCTCCGCCAATCATTACTTTCACGTCAAGATGCTCTTTTTCTTTTAAGGCAATCGTATCTTTCATACGCATCATTGTTGTTGTCATCAATGCAGATAACACGATAATTGACGCATTATGTTCTTTTGCTGCTGCAATAATTTCATCGGCAGGAACATCTTTTCCAAGATCAATTACATCATACCCATAGTTGCGAAGCATCAGGGCAACAAGATTCTTTCCGATATCGTGAATATCACCCTCTACTGTAGCAATAATGATTGTCGGCATTTTTTCCTGTATGCCGCCTTCTTTTAATAGCGGCTCTAAATATTCTACCGCCTGTTCCATTGTATTCGCACTGGAAATAAGCTGCGGCAGGAAATATTTCTGTTTGTCAAATAACACTCCTACTTCATTGATCGCAGGAATCAGCAAACCATCAAGAATTTCTCCTGGCTTTGTTCCTTTAGAAAGCTCTTTTTTTACAACATCAACGATTCCATCTTTATTTCCCTTTAAAACCGCCTCAAATACTGGATTTTTCTTAATATTCCCATCTGCCTCCCCGACAGCTGCATTCTTTTCATTCGGCTGTTTTTCTCCATTTCCGGCTGTCTTTGCTGCTTTTGCAATTGCCGCTTCTTTTAAAGGTTCCATCCGCTGAATCTGTTCAATATAGGCAATATCAGAACCTTCTTTATTGCGAAGCAAATCAGAAGCAAAGGAAATTCCCATTAAAAGCTGATTGGATGGATTCGCAATTGCCATCGTAAGTCCACTTGCAATCGCCATTGAAGCAAAAGCTCCGTTCACATATGGTCTTTCTGGTAATCCAAAGGAAATATTAGAAAGGCCCATTGTAGTACAAAGTTTTAAATCTTCTTTACAATAACGGATGGTTTCTAACGTTTCTAATGCCGCATTTTTATTTGCTCCAACTGTCGTTACTAATCCGTCTACAATAATCTGATTCTTAGAAACGCCAAGTTTCTTTGCCTTTTCTAAAATTGTATTAATAATTTCTTTCTTTTCTGCAAGACTCTTTGGCAGCCCCTCATCAGAGAGTGGAAGAAGAATAAACATTGCTCCATACTTTTTCGCCAAAGGAAGAAGTTTTTCAATTTTCTCTGTTTCAAGAGAAATAGAGTTAATAAGAGCACGTCCCGGATAAGCGCGAAGTGCCGCCTCCATAACTTCCACATAACTTGTATCAATACAAAGAGGAAGGCTTGATACCATTGTTACTTTAGAGATAGCCTTTAACATCATCTCCTTTTCATCAATACCGTTTGTTCCCATATTAATATCAAGGATATGTGCCCCCATTTCTTCCTGCTGTTCTGCCATCTCTTCTACAAGGTCAAGTTTTCCGGCACGAAGTTCTTCCTGCAGTTTTTTCTTTCCGGTTGGATTGATTCTCTCACCAATAACAAGGAACTTTCCGTCAAGAGCGATTTCCTGACTCTTTCTCTCTGAAGCAAGCATAATTGGATGTATGTTGCATGGAGCTTTTGTTGTGAGGCCCGAAACTTTTTCAGCAAGCATTCGAATATGTTCTGGGGTAGAGCCACAGCATCCGCCGATGAGTCCTGCACCTGCTTCAATAAAAGCCGGTCCCCAGGAAGCAAACTCTTCTGGTGTCATCGGATATACCGTTACGCCATCCTCTAACACAGGGAGTCCTGCATTCGGCTTTGCAAGAATAGGAACTTCGGCATACTCTTTCATTTTCTTAATGACAGGAATCATTTCTCCTGGACCGGTAGAGCAATTCACACCGATAATATCTGCACCAATGCTCTGTAACACAACAACTGCTGTGACTGGGTCTGTTCCATATAAAGTTCTTCCATCTTCCTGGAAAGTAAGAGAAGCGATAACAGGAAGATTGCACACTTCCTTAATGGCAATAACAGCTGCTCTTGTCTCAGCGAGACTCATCATCGTCTCTACAACAAACAGATCAACACCAGCCTCTAACAAATACTTTGCCTGTTCTTTATAAATATCAATTAAAGCCTCAAGCTTCATCGGACCTACCGGCTCTAAAGCCACACCAGTCATTGTCATGTCTCCGGCCACAAGAGCCTTATCTCCTGCTGCTCTTTTACTAAGGCCAACTAAGCGTTTATTAATTTTCTCTGCACGGTCTGCCAGTCCATATTCTTCTAGCTTAACACGGTTTCCAGAAAAGGTAGGCGCATATAAAATATTGGTTCCTGCCTCCACAAAAGACTTTTGCAAATCAATTAACTTATCTTCATTTTCAAGGATCCATTCTTCCGGGCATACTCCCGGTTTCATTCCAACTTTCTGGAGATTTGAACCGGTCGCTCCATCTAAAATAACCGGTTTTTGTTGTATCATGGTATAAAGTTCTTCTGTCTTCATTTTTTGTTTTCCCTTTACTTATATTTATATTTTCTTTATGCTTATTTAACTTATTCTTTATTTCAAATTTTTCTCAACTGGTTTTGTCTTGATCCATTTTTTCAAATTTTTTTATGATGCTGATTGATTTTTCTTTTTGTTATCTCAAAAGCACCGATTATACATATTCTAATATTGACTTAACCAGAGAAACTCTGTTAAATGGTGTCATAAAATAAAATCCTGCCCCGATACCTTTCCCCATCTCAATAATCTGTTTTGAAATCTCAATTGCCGCTTCCTCAAATTCTTCTCTTGAGGCACCTTCTTTATATTTTGCGACCACTTCATCCGGCACATGAATTCCCGGCATCTCATTTTTGATAAAAAGTGCATTCCTTCTGCTGACAAGCGGCATGATTCCGATTAAAATCTTTGCTCCTGTCCTTTCTTTTAAAAATGTAAGACGCTCAATTCCCTCTTTATCATAAACCGGCTGTGTAAGGAAATATCTGCAGCCTGCCTCCATTTTCTTAAGCATTCTTCCGGCAATATTTTCAGGACTCGCCCCGTTCTGATTCAGCGCACCGCCATAAAAAATCGTATCGTCCTTAAATACTTCCTGATTCATACTCTGTGCAAACTTCATAAGACGGATGGAATTAAAGTCAAATACACTCTTTGTAAACTCCCTGTCTTCTCGTGCTACCGGGTCTCCTGTCACAAACAGATAATTGCGAATACCGCTTGCGTAACTCCCAAGTAATCCACTACGGATTGCAATCCTGTTTTTATCACGACAGGAAAGATGCGGCATCACATCCATTCCTGTTGTCATTTTTATTTTTGCTGCCATCAGAGAAGCATCCGCTCTTGAACGGGCGAGCGGAGAATCTGCAATCGTAATGATATCTGCCTTTGTAGAAAGCAGCTCCTTCGCACCATTAAGCAGCTTTGTATCATCTGTATCAAATGGCGGGTCAAGTTCCACAGCACAAACAAGTTCTCCCATTTCTAATTTCTGACGAAATGTATTTGTTACCTGCTTTTCCTTTATAGCCTCTTTCTGTTCTCCTGCCTGTGTGATGTGTACAGCTGCTTCTTTTCTTTTTTGTACTCGCTTTGTCACATCCCCCCACACTATTTTTGTTGGAATCTTAACAGCACCTTCTGTTTTCTTCGCCTGAAATACCGTTTTATAAATTTCTCCAATATATTCTGGAGTTGTGCCACAGCAGCCACCAAGAACCTGCACACCCAATTCAGAAATTTCTCCAAGTTTCTCTCCAAAATAAGGCACGCTGTCCGAATATACTGCATGGCCTCTAACAATCTGTGGATAGCCACAGTTTGGCAAAGATGTGAGAACCATATCCTCCGGCACACCAAACTCTTCAATGTAACTCTTTAAAAATTTCTTCATATGAGCTGCACCAACACCACAGTTTAAACCAGCTCCATCAAGGAGTCCACTCTGGGTAGCCTCCTGCAAAATCGTTTTATAATGAAAACCAGTACGGCTATATCCCGTTGGTGTCAATGAAAACTGACCGATAATAAAGGCTTCCGGACAACTCTTTCTGATATATTCTGCCATTTTTAAGACATACTGCGTATCCGGAAATGTTTCTAATACAAAAATATCAGCACCAGCCTCTAAAAAGCTGTCACATATTTCATAATACTGTTGTAAAATGTCTGCCTCTTCACTGTCTCTTTCTTCTAAAATAGGGCCGATATCTGCCGCTGCAAATATCGGATATTCCTCTTGATATACTTCTTGCGCAGTTTCTTTTGCCAATTGGTAACCCGCAATGATTAATTGTTTCAATGTTATATTTTCAAACGCTTCTGCCTTTGCCTGTGTCAAAGACAAGAAAGTTCCTTCATTCGCCAAAAAAGTATTACTTCTTAAAAGCTGCGCCCCATTTTTCACATAACTTCTATGTATTTCTCTCACCAACGCAGGATTCGTAATATTGGCTTCCTCAGAGCAGATGTAATTTTCTTTTTCTATAGAATCAAAATACGTTCCCATCGCTCCGTCTGTTAATAGTTTATGATTTTCTAAATATTCCCGTATATTCATCCTCATTCATCCTGTTCATAAAACGTTTTGTTGAATCTATAATAATTCCATATAATACATCAGAAAACCCATTATACTATCGTTATCCTATGGAATTACTATACATTGTCATAGTTACAAAAAATCCTGTAACTTCTGTCGGGGTAAAATTACTTGTCGCAGCAGCTACAGGATCTATGTCATTAAATTTCTGTTACTTTACCTTCATACTCAAGTATCAATCTGCCTTTCATTCCACAGGCAATTGCAAGCTTTCTCATACAGCGCATCATAGAGCGGTTATCATCTACCCCGTAACGGTCAATAATATCTACATATTTATCAATCGCATCCATCGCACTCTTATCAGAAAGATAGAACGTCTCGATAATCTCTTCTATATTACTTCTCTTTGATGTCGTAAAATATAACAGTGTAATCTGAAGTCCAGTAAAGACATTATATAACTCTCTGTTATAGTCTGCCATTCCAGATTTCAAAAATGCGTACAAATCACTCAAACGCATCGTATCAATATCATCAATATGCATATCATAGCTTTTTAACTTATTCTCTACATCAATATCCATGATAATAGAGCTAATCATCATCGCCACCTGAAATCCATCAATATCATTTCTACTCTTCGCAGTTAATACCGGTGCGTTATTACTCATCTGCTGACAATAAATAATATCACGAATCAGCGCATTTTCAAAGAGGTTATCTGCTAAAGTATTATCTACTTTTACAATAAATTCTTTCTTTCCGGTATCCATTGCAACCGGACGGCTGCAGTCTTCCTCATTCTCCGGATCTAACTTTACGATTTTAATCGGATAAATCAGTCCTCCTGTAATGTCTTTATAAATGGCTTCTGTCTTTTCAGAAAGCACTTTCCCTAAAATTTCCATTATTGTTCTTCCTTCCTTCGTATCCTGTAATAAACTTCTCATATTTTAACAAAATACTTTCTCTGATGCAAGGAAGATTTTTGTTCTCCCCCTTCCTTCCTCTGCTATTTTTTACTAATATCTATCCTCTTTTCTCCCATAATACGCTTCGGCCCGTCCAGATATCTCATTATAAAATGCTGCCTCAGCCGCATAACGATATGGATTAATAAAAATAAGTCCTATTCCAAGCGTTAATATTCCAATAATATACCATCCAATAAAGCTGAATCTTAAACAAAATAGTTCCCATTTATGCTTTTTCATAATCTGTTTCGATGCTTTAAATGCCTCGTGCACTGTAAAGTCTGGTCTTTCCTCAAGAATATATGGCACCATCGCATAGGAATATTTTGTGATAATTCCTGGCGCAATCAGCAAGACATATCCCAGTGACAGAGCAAAAAACAATGTAATCTTTGCACAAAGCACTCTCCACCAATCAGACATTCTGCTCCCCAGACGATAGATTCCGTTCTTTCTTCTGTCTAAGAGAGCCAGATTAAAATCAATATAACCAAGACGTATTACTCCTCCAATAAAAAAGTAAATCAATGCTATGATTGTCGTACCAAGAAATAAAATTGGATAAAATCCCGGAAGGAATTCAAGAAAATAAACAAGGATAACCGCCACTAAAACATATCCTGCAATAAACAAAAAAGAGGACGAAAAAACGCCAAGCCATCCTGCTGCAAATCCTGCTGCAATCGCCTTCATCCAATTTCCTTTCAGCGCATCCCGCGCAATCTCTTTATACATACCTGAACCTAGTTTCATAAATAAAATCCTTTCATTTGCATCATACGAAAAAACCCTATATTTGAGCATGGTAAAAGCAGACTTCATATAGTACAGAAAAAAGCCATCCATTCACAGGACAGCTCTTTTTTCCGTATACACTTGTGCAATTAGATATTCCACATCTCTTTAATTCTTACAAGTTCATTCAGGGTCATATTCATGAATGCCTCGTTCTTTGGATTATTGCTAAAAGCGTTCGTCTCTTTGCGGTATGTGATTTCTTCTGCGACATCTTCTACCGTAATTCCCTTTTCTTTTAAAATCTGTGCTGCTTCATAACCTCTCATAGTAAGCCTCCCGTTTTATTTAAATAAAATTCTGTATTCATTATAAAACAATCTTTGCAAATAATCCACCCTTTTTATATATTGTGAAATCTATTTTGATCTTTCGCATCTTCACCTGCACCAAAGCCAAGTTCATCATATTTAGACTTTACTTCTTCCCATGGAAGTGTATCTCTCTCTTCTTTTAAATAGGAAAGAATATCTGCAATCCCCTCACCTGTATAGGCACTTGTATAAAAAATCTTCTTACAACCAGCCAGTTCAAGCCACGCCGCTGCCTGTGCCGGCTGCGCCGCCCAGTGATCAATCTTTGTCACAACACCCACGACTTCTCTGTTACAGACTGGTGTAAGATTGGGTGAATATAAGGAAAAGGGTTCTGTTGCATCCATCAAAAGTCCGATAACATCTGCCTCCGCTGTAAAAACAGCCAATGCTGAGATCAGATTCTTTGACTGGAGATATTCTCCTGGAGTATCAATGATAACATCATAGTGATTGACATACTGTGTTTTATGGTAAGTAATTGTATTCCCCTTCATCGCCTGGGTCAAAGTAGTCTTGCCTGCCTCGCTTCGTCCGATAAACATAATTTTTCTCATAGTATCTTCCTCTCATCCGCCTGTAATCAAACGATTATACTATACCATAAGGGAAGGGGGGATGTAAACTGCTGAGTGATTTTGGTCCTCTCCGGGGGATGTTTGAAACACGCTCTAGTTTGCTTAAGAGTTATTTTATTTTGATTGATTTTATTTTTGAGTATGCACTATAGTAGGTGTGTCCTTTGACTGTTTTTGAACAGCGGACTTTGAAGTAGTATTTTTTCCTTGATTTTAGTTTTTTTACAGTAGCTTTTCCTTTGGATGAGTTTATTGTTACGGCTTTTTTATAGCCTTTGTTTTTCTTTGTGGAATAGAAAATTTGAATCTTTATTCCCTTACTTTTTTGGTTCCATGAAACTTGAACTTTTTTCTTTGAAGATAACTTAAGATTAATATTGGTTTTAGGGAGCATTAAAAAATTAATATCAACAGGACCTATTATTCCTGAGATGTTTCCTTTATTTGTAGCCTGCCACATCTGATAATTTCCCTGATATGTACATTTTGTATTCCAATGTGCTACCCATTTGTCCCATTTATTAAATGCCGCAATTGGAAGTTCTTTTTCAAACCAACTTTTAGGGGCAAATATTCCTACAGAGTATCCTGCTTTTTTTATAATACTTGTAAATGTTTCAGCTATCTTTTGTCTCTGCTTTGCTGTTGTATGATTCAAAATATAATTATCCTCTAAATCATAATATATCGGATATGACAATCTATGTCCCTTCACTAAACGTAATACATGTGCTGCTTCGCTTTTTGCTTTAGCTATCGTATCTGCATAAGAATAAAGATAGACACCATATGGAATGTTGTTCTGTTCGCATCCTTTTACATTATTAAACCATTGTGTATCATCCTGGTTTATCTGATTCATTCCAAATCCACATCGGATAATTGCAAAATCTACACCATCTGCCTTCACTCGTTTCCAATCTATTACCCCTTGGTTGTGACTAACATCAATTCCTTTTGCTACAGCATCTCTTATTACAGAACCATTACTACTACGATATTTTCCTGCAACTTTCTTCCATGCACTAGAAAAAACATCAGCAAATGGAATCGACTCTATAATTGGCTGTCCATTCTCATAACGGAAACTATTTGCCTTATCTCCTGTCTCTTTTGCATAAAGTGGCATGCCAGAAGTGGCTACTATAATAAGTGTAAGTAGGAGTGCCACTATCTTACCAGATATTTTATTTTTCATTGCATTCTTTCCTTTCATTAATATGCGTACATTGCATCCTTTTTGACCATACTACAACACTTTATTATAGTAGATATTTTTGTTTTTATAAACAGAATAAATTTCCGCAGATTTACATGAGCTATTTGATCCGTTTAAACTTTAGTCCACTATATTTTGCGAATTTATATGCTGTAGAATTTCGATAACCGTAAATGGTAAGTTTAGGGTTAGGAACGTTATAATACTCTCCGCCGTTATCATCTTCTTCTCCTTCCCATTCGTATTCATTTAATTGAAAATTATTTTCTTCTATTTTCATCTTTTTATTTTTTATAACCGCTTTTCTTAATTTACTACATGCATCAAAAGCAAAATCGCCTATTTTCTTTACGTTTTTTCCAAAAGTAACATTTTTAAGTACAGAATTACCATAAAAAGCACAATCACCTATAGAAGATACTTTAGACGGAAAAACGATTGTCTCCTCCTGAAGGCCTCCTTCTTCTGATTCCCAGTCTTTTTGAAAAGCATATGCCCCTATCACTCGTAAATTCTTTGACCATTTTATATTGCAAATACAGCTTTCCTCAAATGCTCCCTCTTTTATCGTGGTAATGCTATTAGGCAAAACTAATTTTTCGATAACAGCTCCTTCTTGTTGATAAGCAAATGCCTTTTTACCAATACTTTTTACTCGTTTTCCCAATTTTATTTTAGAAACATTTGCTCCTGTAAATGCATAGTCTCCTACTGTTGTAATTCTATCACCAACTACAACTTTTCTAATTTGTTCCTCTTCTATCAGTTGTTCCCACGGACGATTACCTTTTTCTGTAACTTCTGAAATCTTATAATTTTTCATCGTTCCTTTTCCAGTAATCTTTATTGTTCCATTCTTATATTCCCAGTATACCTTCCTACCACATTTCCCTGATGTAACAGCTGTCTTCGCACATGCTGGAAAGCCACTTCCAAGGAATATAACCAATGCTAATATTAAACTTATTGATTTCGCAAACATCTTAATTTTTTTCATAAATTTTTTCTCCTCTCTCTAACAAAAATAACTGTTATTTTACTTTCACTTTCCTTACCGAACTCCAGTCACTGTAAATTTTCTTTCCTCCCACTTTTTTGTAACTGCGCATTTTTAAATAATATGTTTTTTTACTCTTCCATCCAAATATTTTGAACTGTGTTTTATTGCTCTTATATTCTCTGGCAAGGGTACCTGTTTTGAAGGATTTATTTGTACTCATGTAAAATTGATAACCAGTAATTGTTTTATCTTTTTTCCACTTTGCGGTAATAATCTTTTTGGCCGGAGATTTTACAGTTCTTAAAGAAGGTTTTGATGGGATTACTTGTATTGTAATCTTCTTTGTCGCAGCAAAATACCCTGTTGTAGCAGATGCTTTAATCGTAATTTCTGCTATTCCACAGTTCACTACTCTTACCTGGCCATTACTATTTACAGTAACGACTCCTTTATTAGAAGAACTGTAAGAAAGCTTTCCATTTCCATTTGTTTTGGCATTTAAAGAAAAACTTTTAGTTTTATTTGAAACAGTTCTTGAAGATGCCGAAATCTGCTGTGCCTTTACAAAATAAAATACTTCTTTCGTTGGTACAAGGCGATTCGTTGTTGTTCCATCCCCCAACTGACCATATCGATTATATCCCCAAGTCTGTAAACTTCCATTTTTCTTCATTACCACAGTATGCCAGCCTCTTAAACTAACAGAAGAAACTCCTGTCATAATTTTTTGTGGTGCATAACAAGCTGTTATTGTATTATTTCCAATTTCTCCATACTCATTATATCCCCAGGTCCACAAGCTTCCATCTTTTTTAACAATTGCACTATGAGAATATCCTATACTAAGTGAAGCAACATCACTTGCTACTTTTACCGGTGTATAACGATTCGTTGTTGTCCCATCCCCGATTTGTCCATAATTATTTAGGCCACATACCCATAAACTGTTATCTTTTTTAATAATTGCTGTGTTTTTGTGGCCACAATATACTTTTTTAACATCTGTCATTATTTTTACTGGCTTCGACTTTATAGTCCTTGTCCCATCTCCCAATTGGCCACTCTGATTCTGACCGCACATCCACAGGCTTCCATCATTTTTAATCATCGCCGTGTGATAATATCCTGAACTAATCATTGCCTGCGCATTGGCTTTTACAGATTTGCAAAAACACAACGCCACTAAGCATACCATAAACATCATGATTTTTTTCATACTTTTTTCATAACTTTCCCCTTTTGTAATATATTTTTAATTGTTAACCATAGTATACCATATCTTTTTTCACTGTTGTAGTTCTACTTCCTCCTCCGTCCCATCTGAACATACTGTTCCGGCATAGGAGTATACATCCGAAAATGCAAGGTTTAAATGGAGCACTGGTCGAACCCCATCATTTTGGCAACTCACATTACAGCCATCGTGATGAATCCATCCATCATAGCTCACGCAAGCCGCATAATCACCCGCTTTTCCTGGAGAACGAAGCCACCAGGATATCTTTTCTCCTGTTATGTTCTTCCCCTTTCTTGCCTCATCTTTACATGTAGAATCTTTTACAAAACCGTACTCTTCGGCCGTCGTTGTTCCATACACTTGAGACTGCGACAAAAGAAAAATTCGGTCGAATGTTTTATTTCCGCCTTTGGTTCCTAGCTTGATATTATCCTTGTTTCTCATCTCCGTCTGGTTAATCGCTGCTTGTTCTTCCTCCGAAAATGCAAGATTCATAAAATTTTTATTCAACCATGTTCTTAACGTACTTTTTTCCCATGTCACACTTTTTCTCTTTTCATTGTATGGCTTCTTTGTCAAAACAGTGTCCGCCATCAAAAAGACTTCACCCTCCTGTTTCTTTAAAACACGCCATTTTATCGGTTTATATTGAAAATAAGACCCATTCCTTTTATGATATTTTATGCCATCTAGCGTGACATCATTTTTCTGATCCCAATCCTCTGTATTTTTTAAATCTATATAAATTGTTCCGTCATCTTCAGTGATTTCCTTCTGCGGATAACTTCCAAACCACAGACAATCCCACGTCACTTTTTGTCCTCCCTCCATAGAAGAAGCCTCCTCAATGACCGGTCTTTTAATAGAAAACTGTACATCCTCGGACGTATCTGTGGATTGTACTGCTGTTTTAATAGCTTCTTTTGTTTGATCCTTTGTTGCGTAATAATATCCGATTCCACCGCATCCTAACACAATACAAAGAATTGCTGCTACTATTTTTATAAAACTCTTTTTACTTTTTGCTGATTTTTCCTGTAGTTCTGCTTTTTCTTTATTTCTTTGTTCAGAGATTCCCAGCTCTGTCATTCTGTAGAAATCATCACAAAACACTTTGATATCCTGGTATCTTTGCTGCGGAGAAATGCTCATTCCTTTTATAAGTGCCATCTCCATAGATGCAGGAAGGACAACTCCAAAATCAGATGGTAGCTGTAAAGTGTCATCCATCACACGCTGAATCGCATCTGGCGGTGTTTTTCCAGTGATACACTTATAAATAGTGGCACAAAGAGCATAAATATCCGTCCACGGCCCCTGTACCCCATGTGTCTGATATTGTTCCGGCGGAGCGTATCCCGGCTTTAAAACAACAGAAAGACTCCTCTCTCCAAAATCTGTATAGGCTCTTGCCGCCCCGAAATCCATCAGCTTGATATCTCCATTACTTAATACCATAATATTATCCGGACTAATATCTCTGTGAATCAATCCCTGACTATGTATCTCATCAAGCGACTCCATCAGTGGAACCATCAACATCTGTATATCTTCTGCAGATATTCTGCCCTTTTCTTTCAAATATTGTTTTAATGTAATACCATCTAAATATTCCATAACAATATATGCTGTATTATTCACCTCGAAAAAGTCAATCACATCGACAATTCCCTGATTCTTATCAAATTGAAGCATAATATGAGCTTCATCAATAAAATGCTGCTTTCCATTAAGGTAATTCGCCTCCTGCCCAACATAAGTAATGGTGACATCATCCCCATAGTCAACATTCCTCGTTACAATTCCCTGTGGAAAATACTCTTTAATCGCAACTTTTGTCTGATGCAGCTCATCCATTCCCATGTAGGTAATTCCAAAACCGCCCTGGCCAAGAACACTATAGATCACATAATGACCAATTAATTTTGTCCCAGGTCTTAAGCAATGGATATTTTTCACCATCTTCTATCCCTCTCTTTTGCCCTTTTGATTTTTTCATATATTTTACAATTATACAAATTCTTTCATATCTATATAATACCATCTATACGGTGACAAAACAAGCGAATTCTGATTTGTAAAACTAAACAGACGCCTCTACGAAGAAATAGCCGATTGCTCAAAAAAACAAAGAGAAGAAGTAGTCTAGGCTTGATTTTGTTCCGTTGCGCTAAACGTTCCATTTTGCCTGATAAAACAACCTTGGCTCGAAGGAACCTCCACTGGAGCTTCTTTCGACCTGCTAAGGCATCGAAAACGAGCTCGCAAGGTTACAGTCA
>OLRU01000280.1_pt1 | contig 62755 bp, 63 predicted proteins | sample 1672961 | NCBI WGS metagenome assembly OLRU01 (sample SAMEA3136741, study PRJEB25190) | human gut metagenome | biome: human gut; feature: human-associated habitat; material: faeces | place: Austria | collected 2013
ATCTTACTATCGGGAAAAAAGAAAAAACGCAGAAAAAAACATCGCGGATCAGGGCCAGGTTGGGCTCTATGGCGCTCTTGGAGAGCTTATCCGTCTTGTTGGCCACCACCACGAAGGGCCGCTCCGCGCCCTTGAACCACTCACTCATGGTCACGTCGTCACCTGTGGGTTTGTGCCTGGCGTCAACTATGTGCACGCCCAGGGTTATGCGTTCGCTCTCGGCGAAATAGGCCTCCATGAGCGCGCCCCAGCGGTCGCGCTCCGCCTTGCTTACGGCAGCGTAACCGTAGCCGGGCAGGTCTACAAAATAGCACGCCCCGTCTATGTCGAAGTAGTTGACGTGTACGGTCTTGCCCGGCTGGGAACCTACGCGGGCGAAATTCTTGCGGTTGAGCAGGCGGTTTATTACGCTGCTCTTGCCCACATTGCTCTTGCCGGCGAAGACGATGCACGGCCGCCCGTCGCGGATAAAACCGCCCTTGCTCGCGGCGCTCTTGATAAACTGCGCCTTGTTCAGGTTTACCGCCATGTCACTGTCCTATTCTGGCGCCCTCTGCCTGCGGCTGGGGCGGCATCACGGCAGTCTTGGCCTGCACAGGCTCTGCGTCCAGACGGTTGAGGGCAACGTCAAGGATGGCGTCCACGTGGTCAGCGGTGACGAACTTCAGGCTGCGGCGCACGGTCTGGTCTATCTCGTCCAGATCCGGCTCATTGGCCGCGGGGATGATGACGGTGCTGACGCCCGCGCGCAGGGCGGCCATAGTCTTCTCCTTCAGCCCGCCGATGGGCAGGATACGGCCGCGAAGCGTGATCTCGCCCGTCATGGCCAGATCGCGCCGGACAGGTATGCCGGTCAGGGCCGAGATGACGCCTATGCAGATGGTTATGCCCGCGCTGGGGCCGTCCTTGGGCACCGCGCCCTCGGGGAAGTGGATATGGATGTCGCGGTTTTTGTAGAACTCGGGGTCTATGCCCAGCTTCCCGGCCCGGGAGCGGATATACGTTATGGCCGCCTTGCAGCTCTCACGCATGACGTTGCCCAGGTTGCCGGTGAGCTCCAGGCGCCCGGTGCCCTCCACCACGCCGACCTCCACGTCGAGCACCTCGCCGCCCACAGCCGTCCAGGCCAGGCCGCGCACGAGGCCGATCTCGTCACGGGGGTAAACGCTGTCGGGCTTATACCTGGGCGCACCGAGCAGGGGCTCCAGACGCCCGGCCCGGACGCTGAGGCTCTTGTACTCGCCCTTGGCTATGCCCGCGGCGCACTTGCGGCACAGGGCCGCCAGCTCGCGCTCCAGCAGGCGCACGCCGCTTTCCCGCGTGTAGAGCGAGATTATCTCGCGGATGGCGTCGTCGCTCACACGCAGGGTGGAGCCGTTGAGGCCGTGGCGCTTGCGCTGCTTGGGCAGCAGGTGCTGCTTGGCTATCATCAGCTTCTCCTCGTCGGTATAGCTGGTGAGCTCGATGACCTCCATACGGTCCAGCAGCGGCCTGGGTATGGTATCCGTCGTGTTGGCGGTGGTGATGAAGAACACGCCCGAGAGGTCTACCGGTATCTCCATATAGTTGTCGCGGAATTTGCCGTTCTGCTCGCCGTCAAGCGCCTCCAGCAGCGCGCTGGAGGGGTCTCCGCGGTAGTCGCTGCCGAGCTTATCTATCTCGTCGAGGACCATGACCGGGTTCATGCTGCCGGCCTGGATGAGGCCGCTGACCAGCCTGCCGGGCATGGCGCCGATATACGTCTTGCGGTGGCCGCGGATCTCGGCCTCGTCGTGCACGCCGCCCAGGGCCACGTGGCTGAGCTTGCGGTTCATGGCGCGGGCGATGCTCATGGCGATGCTGGTCTTGCCGGTGCCCGGTGGGCCCACCAGGCAGAGCACGGTGCCCTTGATGTCCGGGGCCAGCTTACGCACGGCCAGGAACTCTATGATGCGCTCCTTGACCTTCTCCAGACCGTAGTGGTCCTCGTCCAGCATCTTCTGCGCCTTGGCTATATCCAGCGTCTCGCGCGTGAATTTGTTCCAGGGTATCTCCAGGCAGGTGTCCAGATAGCCGCGGATCACGCTGGCCTCGGCGCTGCCGAAAGGCTGGCGGCTCAGGCGGGAGACCTCCTTGAGCAGCTTCTGCTCTGTCTCCTCGTCCAGGCCCAGGGCCCGGATACGGGTGCGGTAATCGTCCAGCTCCTGGGGCGTGTCGTCCTCGCCCAGCTCGCTCTGGATGACCTTCAGCTGCTCACGCAGGTAGTACTCCCGCTGGTTGCGGTTCATCTGCTCCTGCGTGCTCTCGTTTATGTCGCGCTCTATGCCCAGCAGCGTGAGCTCGCGCATAACCAGCGAGCAGAGTCTGGCCAGACGGCGGGAGGGCCGCAGCTCCTCGAGCAGCTGCTGCTTCTCCTCCGGCTTGAGATAGACGTTCTGGGCCACAAAGTCGGATATATAGGTCGGGTCGTTGCTGGCGGCCACGCTTATCAGCGACTCCGTCGGCGAGTTTCCGCCGGCCTCGGCGTACTGGCTGAACAGCGCCACACAGCGGCGGCACAGCGCCTCCGTCTTGACGGACGGCTTCTCAGCGGCGTCGGGCAGTGGCTCGACCTCCACGTAGAGGCAGGGTGAATCCGTCACCAGGGAGACAATCCTGCCGCGGCCAAGGCCCTCCACCATGACGCGGATGGTCTTGCCTCCCGGCTGCCTGAGCATCTGCCTGACGCGGCACACGGTGCCCACGGCATATATGTCCTCCAGGAACGGCAGGTCCTTGGTCATATCCTTCTGCGCGGTGAGGAAGATAATCTGGTCCTCACCCATCGCTATGTTAAGCGCGGCCGCGCTCATGGGCCGCTCCACGTCAAAGTTGAGGAGCATGCCGGGGAAGACGGCCAGGCCCCTCAGCGGCAGCACGGGCATGGCCCGCTGCGCGTTGAATTCGTATTCGCTCATTTAGCACTCCTTTCGGGGCTCGCGGCAATATGCCGCGTATACGCGCATGGGGACGGATATGCTCCGTCCCCCATTCGGCTGCTTTCTTTTCTCAGGGTCACGAGGCGCTCTCGCCGGTCTCCGGCTTGTGGATAACCAGCGGCTCGGTGCCGTTGCGGACGCTGTCCGCCGTGACGATGACTTTCTCAATGCTCGGGTCGGAGGGCACCTTATACATTATGCCCGTCATGACCTTTTCCATTACGCTGCGCAGTCCGCGCGCGCCTATCTTCATCTCTATGGCCTTGTCGGCGACGGCGCCCAGGGCGTCCGGCTCGAACTCAAGGTCCACCCCGTCGTACTCCAGCAGTGCCTTGTACTGGCGGGTCATGGCGTTTTTGGGCTCGGTAAGGATCCGTACCAGGTCCTCGCGCTTGAGGCTGTTCAGGCTGGTGAGCACGGGCAGGCGGCCGATGAGCTCGGGGATGATGCCGAACTTAAGCAGGTCGTGGCTCTGCACCTGGCTCATGAGCTCGCCCACGTCGCGCTCCGCGGCGGACTTTATGTCCGCGCCGAAGCCCAGGCTTTTGCGGTCGGTGTGGCGCTCGATTATCTTGTCAAGACCGTCAAACGCGCCGCCGCAGATGAAGAGGATGTTTGTCGTATCCACGCGGATGAACTCCTGGTGCGGGTGCTTGCGCCCGCCCTGGGGCGGGACGGAGGCCACCGTACCCTCGAGCAGCTTGAGCAGCGCCTGCTGCACGCCCTCGCCGGACACGTCGCGCGTGATGGAAGTGTTCTCGCTCTTGCGGGCTATCTTGTCTATCTCATCGACGTAGATGATGCCGCGCTCGGCCTTCTCCACGTCAAAATCCGCCGCCTGCAGCAGCTTGAGCAGGATGTTCTCCACGTCCTCGCCCACGTAGCCGGCCTCCGTAAGCGTGGTGGCGTCGGCTATGGCGAAGGGCACCTTGAGCATCTTGGCCAGCGTCTGGGCGAAGAGGGTCTTACCGGAACCCGTAGGGCCGATGAGCAGTATGTTGCTCTTCTGCAGCTCCACATCGTCCTTGTCCTGGTGCATGATGCGCTTGTAGTGGTTGTACACGGCGACGCTCAGCACTATCTTGGCCTGCTCCTGACCTATTATATAGTCGTCGAGCCTGGCGCGTATCTCGGCCGGCTTGGGCAGGGCGCCGAAGTCCGGCCCGCCGGTCTTCTGCGGTACGGACTTGGCTATAGGCTCCATCTCGCCCATGATGTTCATGCAGAGCCGGACGCACTCATCGCAGATGTATGCGTCCTGCCCGGCGATGAGGCGGTTGACCGCGGACTGCGATTTGCCGCAGAACGAGCAGCGTATTGACTTTCTGTCGTCTGTTCTTGCCATTTTTCACCTCATATGCGGCAAAACCGCGATAATTGACTTTACCTCTTATAGATGACCTTGTCGATCAGGCCGTACTTCATGGCCTCCTCGGCGGGCATGAAGTTGTCGCGCTCGGTATCTATGGCTATCTGCTCTATGCTCTTGCCGGTGTTCTCGGCCAGGATGCGGTTGAGCTTTTCGCGCGTGCGCAGCATCCACTCGGCCTGGATCTTGATATCGCTGGCCTGGCCCTGGGTGCCGCCGGAGGGCTGGTGGATCATGATCTCGGCGTTGGGCAGGGCAAGGCGCTTGCCCTTGGTGCCGCTGCTGAGCAGGAAAGCGCCCATGCTGGCGGCCATGCCGATGCAGATGGTGGACACGTCGCACTTGATGTACTGCATAGTGTCATAGATGGCCATACCGTCGGTTACGGAGCCGCCGGGGCTGTTTATATAGAACTGGATATCCTTGTCGGGGTCCTGCGCCTCGAGGTAGAGCAGCTGGGCCACGATCAGGCTGGCGGTAGTGGCGTTTACCTCCTCGCTGAGCATGACTATACGGTCGTTCAGCAGGCGGGAGAAAATGTCATAGGAACGCTCGCCGCGCGAGGTCTGCTCCACTACATACGGTACTAAACTCATTTATTATATTCCTCCTTGGATTAATATACTGGATAAATGAGCTTAACCGGTTTCAGAGGGAATTAGTCGCCCGTCTCCTCGGCAGGGGCTGCTTCCTCAGCGGAGGTCTCCTCGGCGGGGGTCTCCTCCTCCGGCTTCGGCTCGGTCTTGACGGCGCTGGAATACATGATATCGGCGGCCTTGCGGCGGACGATATCGCGCGTCATGAGGGTTTCATCTATCATGCTCTTGATGCTCTCGGCCTGCTCGCCGTAGTCCTCTTCGAGCTTCTTGTAGAACTCTTCCTTGTCCTCGTCGGTGGCCTCGATGTTCTCCGCCTTGACGATGGCGTCCAGCAGGAGGTCGGCCTTAACCTGGCGCTCGGCGCCCGGACGCATCATCTGGGCAAAAGCCTCCTCGGTGAGGCCCAGGCTCTTCACGAGGTCGGAGCGGGAGGCGCCGCGGGCGCCCATGCTGTCGGCATAGTTCATGAGGAACTCGTCGGTCTTCTCGCTTATCATGCTCTCGGGCACGACGACGGTCATGTTGTCCATGGCCTTGGTGAGCACGGCGTTCCTGAAGTCGCTCTCGGCGCCCTCGGTCTTGCGCTCAACGGCCTTGGCCTTGAGGTCGGCCTTATACTCGTCCAGGGTGTCAAACTCGCTGACGTCCTTGGCAAACTCATCGTCGAGCTCGGGCAGCTGAGGCTCGCGCACGGAGTGGATCTTGACCTTGAAGGTGGCGTCCTTGCCGGCGAGCTCTTCGGTGTACTGCTCGGGGAAAGTCACGTGCACCTCGCCGTCGGCCTCGGCTTCCATGCCCACGAGCTGCTCTTCGAAGCCGGGGATGAACATGCCGGAGCCTATCTCCAGGCTGTAGTTCTCGGCCTTGCCGCCGTCAAAGGGCACGCCGTCCACAAAGCCCTCGAAGTCGAAGACTATGGTGTCGCCGTTCTGCACGGGGCGCTCCACGTCGATGTAGCGGGCGTTGCGCTTGCGGACGTCCTCGACCTGGGAGTCAATCTCCTCGTCGGTCACCACGGGCTCGGCATAGGGGGCCTCGAGGCCCTTGTACTCGCCGAGGGTGACAACGGGATAGAGGTCGGTGGTAAAGGTGATGGTGCAGACCTTGGCATCGTCAACATTGTAATCGGCAATGGACGGGGTGCCCACGGTCTCGAGGCTCTCCTCCTTGACGGCGAAGTCAAAGGCCTCAGGGGCTATGTCCTGCACAGCCTCGTCGTGGAAGATATCCGCGCCGTACATGCCCTCAATTACCACGCGGGGGGCCTTGCCCTTGCGGAAGCCGGCGACGTATATGCTGTTCTTGAGCTTCTTATAGGCCTTGTTGACCGCCTGCTCAAAGGCGTCGGCGTCCACTTCGACCTGGAAGATGGCGGTGTTGTTGTCTTTCTTTTCTACGTTCTTGACGAGCATGGGGTGGATTCCTCCTAAATATTTATCGGTGAAAAAAACTTTCTCAGAATTTGCGCGGAAAGATTATAGCAGATTGCGCAAATAAAAGCAATGCCAAAGTGTTAATCCCGCACCTTAACCGGCGTAAAATTGACGTGATCGGCGCTTACCAGACGAAACTGCACGCCGTTTTTGACGCCCTGGAAGGCCGCGGAGCAGCCCTTGCCGTGGATGTGGCCGTAATAGCACTCGCGCACGCCGTATTTCTCGAGCATCTCCAGTATCTCCGGGCACTCGTAGTTCATGTACTTGGGCGGATAGTGCAGGAAGACTATTTTCTCCCTCTCCCCCGCCGCTTTGAGCGAGGCCTCCAGGCGGCCTATCTCGCGGAGCATGATCTTCCGGTCGTGGGCCGTGCCGCGCTCCTCCTCGTAGAACCAGCCGCGCGTGCCGCACAGGGCGGTGTCTCCGTAGAGGCAGCTGTTATTATATAGTATATCAATTGTGTCAATACCGTTCTCTGCGAAGAAGCGCCTTGCCTTGGCGGCGGTGCTCCACCAGTAGTCGTGATTGCCCTTGAGGACTACCTTGCGGCCCGGCAGGCGGTCTATGAACATGAAGTCTTCTCTCGCCCCTTCGAGCGACATGCCCCAGGTCAGGTCGCCGCAGAGGACGGTCACGTCGCTGTCGGTGAGGGAGGAAAAGCCCTCGCGGAGCTTATCCACATAATTCAGCCAGCGGCCGCCGAAGACGTCCATCGGCTTGTCGCCGCCGAGGGAGAGGTGCAGATCACCTATAGCATAGAGCGACAAAGCCCCACCTCCGTATATTTGCGTTCTGGGTGCTAATACTAAGCCCGGGTCCGCAGACCTAATCAAACCAATGGAGGCTCAAGTCATGAACGATAACAAGAAGCACACCGGCAAGACCGCCATCGGCTGCGACGCCGCCAACTGCGCGTACAACGAGCACGGCACCGCCTGCAGCGCCGAGCACATCCGCGTTGACGGCAAAAGCGCCCGCAGCACCGGCGAGACCTGCTGCTCCACCTTCCGCACAAAGGACAGCACCAGGTTCTGAACCACACCGTTCCGGGGGACGGCCCGCCCAGGCCATCCCCCGGACTCATTTTGCTTACTTACGCGAGAAAATCAACAACGGCGGCGCGCATCTCTTCCGGCTCCACGCAGCCGGTGAAGCGCTCAGCCTTACCGGCCAGGCCGGCCAGCGGCGCGGGGGCCGTGGTGCCGGTGGCGCGCTCCAGGCGGCCTATGAGCTCGTGGCCCGGGTCGGAGCTGCTCATGCCCAGCGCATCGAGCACGGACGAGCAGAATTTGTACGGGCTGGCCGTGGACACTATTGCCGTCGGCGTCTCGTCGCCGGTGCCCACGCGGTAGGCGGAGAGCACGGCACTGGCGACAGCCGTATGGGTGTCTATGAGATACCCGTGCTCGGCCCAGACCCGCGCGATCTCGGCGCAGGCGCCGTCTCCGGTGCAGAAGCCGGCGGAAAACTCGCTCCTGAGCCTGGCGAGGACCTCCTCGCCCACGTCGTAGCGCCCCTCCTCGGAGAGGCCGCGCATCCAGGCGGATACCTGGCCGCAGTCGCCGGTGAGGAAGTACAGCAGGCGCTCCAGGTTGCTGGAGACGAGGATGTCCATACTGGGGCTGTTGGTGAGATGGAACTCCCTGCGGCGGTCGTACACGCCGGTATTGATGAAGTCCGTCAGCACATTGTTCTCGTTGGAGGCACAGATAAAGCGCTCTACCGGCAGGCCCATACGTCTGGCCATCCATCCGGCCAGGATATTGCCAAAGTTACCGGTCGGCACGCAGAAGTTCATCGTCTCTCCCGGGGCTATGAGCCCGGCGTTGACAAAATCGCAGTAGGCGGAGAAATAATACGCTATCTGCGGCAGCAAACGGCCCCAGTTGATGGAGTTGGCCGAGGAGAGGAACCAGCCGTGTCCCTCCAGCTCGGCGGCGAGCTCACGGTCGGAGAAGATCCGCTTCACGCCCGCCTGGGCGTCGTCAAAGTTGCCCTCCACGGCGCAGACGTTCACGTTGTCCCCGGACTGGGTCACCATCTGAAGGCGCTGCACGTCGCTCACGCCGTCGCGCGGATAGAAGACCATGATCTTCGTGCCCGGCACGTCGGCGAAGCCCTCGAGGGCCGCCTTGCCGGTGTCGCCGCTGGTGGCGACGAGTATGCACACGCCGAGGGAGACGCCCTGCTTTTTCAGCGAGGCCGTCAGCAGCCTGGGCAGCATCTGCAGGGCCATGTCCTTAAAGGCGCTGGTGGGCCCGTGCCAGAGCTCGAGGTAGCCGGTGGATTCGTCCACGAAACGCACGGGCGCGATTTCCGGCACGTCGAAATTGCCGCCATAGGCGGCGGCGCACAGCTCCTCCACCTCGGCGCCGGTGAAATCCGCGAGGAAGGGCGCCATTATACGCCTGGCCCTGGCGCGGTAATCCAGCTCGCAGAGAGCCGTTATTTCATCAAGAGATATTTGGGGAAAGCTCTCCGGCACATATAGCCCGCCGTCCGGCGCGAGCCCCCTGATTATCGCCTCGGCGGCGCTTATCTTTTCGTCTGCTGAGCGTGTGCTGAAATAGTCCATACTTTCTCCCCTATTCAAAAGCGTTTTCTATATGATTTATCTCAAAGCCGTCCCCTGATGCGTATACCTCGATCACGTCAAAGCGCGGCTGCAGCGAGCCGCCGTATTCGGACAGGTACGTCAGGGCGGCCAGGCGTATACGCTGCTGTTTGCGCCGGTCAACGGCCTCGCGGGCCTCGCCGTAGCCGCGTCCGGAACGCATCTTGATCTCGGCAAAGACCAGGTACCCGTCCTTCTTCCCCAGCAGGCGCATCGGTGCCGGGGCGGTATTCTGCTCGGCGATAATATCTATCTCCCCGCCGCGGCAGCGGTAATTGCGCGCCACTATCCTGTAGCCCTTGCCGCGCAGATAATCAGCGCACAGCTCTTCGGCCCTGGCGCCGCGGCTCCGGCTGCCGTCCATCAGTGCATCTTCCTCAGGAAACTGGGACGGTGCGCAGGGCACGGGCCAAGCTCTCGGATGGCGGCATAGTGAGCGGCCGTACCGTAACCCATGTGGCGGGCAAAGCCGTAGCCGGGGTATTCCCCGTCCAGCTCGCACATATACCTGTCCCTCGTCACCTTGGCCAGCACGCTGGCCGCCGCTATCGAGGCGCATATGGCGTCGCCCTTGACGACCGTGCGGCAGGGATATGTAATGCCCTCGCTGCGGTTACCGTCTATGAGGGCGAGGTCAATATCCCTGCCCAGTGCGGCGATGGCGCGGTTCATGGCCAGATATGTAGCGCCGAGTATATTCAGCGCCTCTATCTCCTCCACGCTGGCAAAGGCTATGCCGTACGCCTCGGCCGAAGACTCTATGACGTCAAACAGCGCCTCGCGGCGCCTGGGCGTGAGCTTTTTGGAGTCGTTCAGGCCCTCTATGGTCAGGCCGCGCGGCAAAATAACGGCGGCGGCGCAGACAGGGCCGGCCAGCGGGCCGCGCCCGGCCTCATCAACGCCGCATACGGCCGCAAAGCCCTCCTCGTACACGGCATTTTCAAGCTCCCAGAGGTCGATATCTGCGTTCATGCGTCCGCGCCTCCCTGCGCCGGCGGGCGCTCAAGCGTTATTCTGCCCAGCTTTCCGCCTCGGAACTCGTCAAGCAGCACTGCGCTCATGCGCTCGGTGTCGTACTCGCCTCTGCCGGCCAGGAAGCCGCGGTTCCGGGCGCACTGCTCCAGCATCTCCCAGCCGGCCATGTCCTCCGTCACCTCAAGCTTATAGCGCTGCTTTACAGCCTGCGGATACGTCCGCGCAAGGCGCACTAGGAAGTTGGCGGCCAGCGTCTCGCGGTCGAGCACGTCGTCCTTGATGGCGCCGGTGACCGCCAGCAGCTCGCCGACCTCCTGAGAATCAAACTTGGGCCAGAGTATGCCGGGAGTATCGAGCAGTTCCAGACCCCTGTCCACCGTTATCCACTGGCGCCCGCGGGTGACCCCGGGGCGGTCAGAGACGGCGGCGGCCTTCTTCCCGGCCACGCGGTTAATAAAAGTGCTCTTGCCAACGTTGGGTATGCCCAGCACCATGACGCGCACGGCGCGTGTGGCCTGGCCCTTGGCGGCCCGCTGCTCCAGCAGCGGCCTGAGCAGGCTGCGCACGGCGGGCGCGAACGTGTTCACGCCCTTGCCGGACTTGCAGTCCGTCTCGATAACGGCAAGCCCACGGGACTTGAAATACACCTTCCAGAGCGCGCTGACGGCCGGGTCGGCCAGGTCGGAGCGGTTGAGCAGCACCAGGCGCGGCTTGCCCGCCGCCAGGGTATCTATATCCGGGTTGCGGCTGGCCATTGGTATGCGCGCGTCGAGAATCTCGCACACGGCGTCCATGCTGCCGACGTTGTCGCTTATCATGCGCCCGGCCTTGGTCATGTGGCCGGGGAACCACTGTATATTCAGTTTTTCCAGGCCCTTGTCAGCCATCAAGCGTACACGCTCCCAAAGTTTTTGATCGGGAATAGGGTAAAGTACACCTTCCCCATTATGCAGCGCACGTCCACGCAGTCTATGCGCGCGTCGCGGCTGTCGGTTGAGTGGTTGCGGTTGTCGCCCATGACAAACACGCAGCCCTCATCAACGGTGATCTCGCCGGTGAAGTCTATCGCCTCCGTAGTCGGTTCGGCGATATACGGCTCGTCTATCGGTTCTCCGTCCACGTAGACTATGCCGCGGGCGAAATCTATGTCCACCGTCTGCCCGGCCACGGCGATAACGCGCTTTACCAGCGGCTGGTCACGGTATTCATCCTTGCGGAAAACAATTATGTCCCCGGGCTGGGGATCATAAAAGAGGTTGGAGACGATTATCTTGTCGCCGTTCTCGAGCGTGGGGTACATACTGTCGCCGACCACGTCAACCAGCCTCACGAAGAAGGAAAAAAGCAGCACACATACTATTATTGCCACAACAATGCACTGCATCCAGTCATACAAATCCCGGCGTGTGCTGTGCTCCTCCTCCGCCGGCTTCTGGCTTGCGCCGCTGTGCTTTGCCTGTTCGTTCATTGCATTACCTCGTTTCCGCGCTCCGCGCGGATAAAATTGCTGTTTTATTATTATACAGTCTCCGGGCCCGTGAGGCAACTATAAAAATGTAAAATAAGTGTATCCAGCCAAGCAAAAGCCCGCCGCGATAAAGCGGCGGGCTTAAGCGGAGGCTGAGAGGGTACGTCTCAGATGCGCTCCTTGACTTTCGCCTTCTTACCGACGCGGTCGCGCAGGTAGTACAGCTTGGCGCGGCGGACCTTGCCGCGGCGGATAGTCTCAACGGAGACAATCGTGGGGGAATGCACCGGGAAGACCTTCTCGCAGCCGACACCGTAGCTGATGCGGCGGACGGTTATGGTCTCGTTGATGCCGCCGTGCTTCTTGGCGATGATGGTGCCGTCGAACGCCTGGTTGCGCACGCGGTTGCCTTCCTTTACGCGGACGGTGACACGCACGGTGTCGCCCACGTTCATCTCGGGAAGCTCGGGCTTCATGTACTTTTCGGTCAGAGCTTTGACCAGATCCATTTTATATCCCTCTTTCGATACGGACGTTCATACCGGCGGGCATATGCCTCGGCAGCGGACCGACCTGATTGGGCGCGGCACATACCGCGCAAGCTAAAGTATAATACCACAGCGCTGCACATATTGCAAGGGGAAATTTGCGTTTTCTGCCTGAAAAACGGCCTCTTCACGCCAGCTGAGCCAGCCACGCGTCCATGGCGTCCGTCTCACCGGCGCTTCTGAGAGCCAGGGGCTCGGCAAACCTGGCGCCGGGCGCCAGCTCGGCCGCCTCCTGCGGCATACGTGCAAGCCCGCTTCCTCCGCTGGTACAGAACATGCCCACCAGCTTTCCGGACAGCGGGGCACTTGCGAGGAAGGTGGCCACGGGCGCGGCAAACGTCCCGCACCAGTTGGGCGAACCGACCAGCACGGTGTCATAGCCGCTCACATCCGGCATCCCGGCCAGGGGCGGCCTGGTCTTGGCGCGCAGTTCCTCCATGGCGCGCTCCACGACGGCGCGGTACTCCTCGGGATACGGCTCGGCGGGCCTGAGCTCGAAGGTATCGGCGTCCAGCTTCCTGGCCATATACTCTGCCGCGGCCCGGGTGACGCCGCTGCGGGTGAAATAAACGATTGCAGTTTTCATTGCGATACCTCCTTCTGCGCGTTATTATACCACCGCTTACGGGAAAAAGTCAAAGGCCGCCCCGGCTGTGACGCCGGGGCGGCAATGCTCAGGTACACTTCTCAAATACGGCGTCGAATATGGCGCCAGGCATATATGCGCAGACGCGCACGGCGCTGCCGCCGTACATGACGCAGCCGTTTTCAAACAGCCGCAGCGGCACGGTCGTGCCGTCGGCGAGCTCGAAATACAGGTGCGCCTCCGCGTACTTGTAGTCGTAGATATCCCCGTTTTCGCTCCACGCGCTCCACTCCTGCATGGGCGAGGCAAACAGAAGCGCGACGAAGGCCTCAAGGCTCTCGGGGTCGAGCTCGTGGCGGTTATCGGCCGCCTCTTCCCAGTCGGCGTCAAGGACGTAGTACGCGCCGACGTAGTTCTCAATGTGCAGGCAGGTCCCGAAGAGGTCCGCGCCGCTGTAGAGCGTCATGTCGCTCAGGCAGTCGTAGAACTCGATCTGTCCGTCGGGCCCATCCATGCAAAGGCGGAAGTTGGTGTCATAGTTCTTTACGTAGAACACATCTCCCGCGATGCTGGAAGCGCCCTCGACGTACTCATCTGCCCCCGACCACTCGTCAATATTGCCGGTGACGGTGCAGATATAGTGTCCCTTCAGCGAAGCGTCGGCATATTGTCCCGTCTGCGTATACAGGCGGCCGTTATAGATGAAGAAGGCGACCATATCGGCGCTGGTACCGGGCTCGGGCGCCTCCGGCATGGGGGCCGGCGGGATGTACACGCCCTCATACGGCGGCGCGGGCACCATGACGCCGTTGACCGGTGTCGCATCAGCGGGAGTGGACGCGGGATTTACCGCCGGGTTCTCATCCTCCGGCAGCCCGCCGCTCTCCCACGGCCTGGTTATACCCAGCACCAGCGCCGCGCAGGCGGCCAGTGCGCAGACGGAGGCAATCACGCGCGTGTGCTTCCCGCGCGCCGGTTTTGTGCTGTCGGATGCGCACTGCGTTCCTCCGGTCATGGCGGAGTCGTCTATCAGCTCGTCGGATATGCCGCCGACGGCTTTGAATATATCCTCGTTTTTCAAAGCAAATCCTCACTTTCAAGATAGTCGCGCAGCTTCGCGCGCGTCCTGTGCAGCAGGGAGCGCACCGCCTGCTCACTCATGCCGTTGCGCGACGCGATTTCCGGCACCGGGGCACACTCAAAGCAGCGCTGAATAAATACGCGCCGGGCGCGTACGTTCTGGGATTTGAGGAAGCTGTCTATGGCCTTAGCCAGCTCTGCGGCGTCAAGCCGCTCGCCGACGCTCCCCGGCGCGGGCACGCACTCGGCCAGCTCGTCGAGGACGGCCTCGGCCTCTCCCCCGCCACGCTTCTGGGCACCGCTGCGCTCGCGCATTGTCAGGGCGTTATTACGCGCGGCGCGGGACAGCCATGCGCGCAGGGAACGCGGGCACTCCGGCGGTATGGCGTTCCACGCGGCCAGGTAGGCGTCGTTCTCGCACTCCTCCGCGTCCCGCTCCGAGCCGGTGACGTTCAGCGCCACGGCGCGCAGATATGCGCCGAAACGCGCGCGGCACTCGTCCACGGCGCGCTCACTGCGCTCGTTAAAGAGCCCGATTATGCCCCTGTCGTCCATGCGCACGCTCCTTTCGTTGAGGTCCCTCAAATATAAAGTAAGGTTTTCTCTTCCGGCGTTGCGGCGAAAGGTGTCACATTCCGCCGCCGCGGCATATGATACTCCCGGGACCGACAGTCCCAGAAGGAGGTAACACAAAATGGGTGTTACAAATTCCAATAAGCTGATAAATCTCGACCGGATAGACTGCGACGGCTCCCTGCGCGTAACGCTGGCCCTGACCGCAGCTCCGGACATCATAGCCAATCCCACCGACATTGTCCTGGTCCTTGACCGTTCCGGCAGCATGACCGGCACACCGCTGGCCAACATGAAGACCGGCGCCAAGACCTTTATCGACATCATAGCGGAGGCCACCGGCGGCACGCAGAGCGGACAGATAGGCTCCGGCAGCCGCATCGGCGTCGTGAGCTTTGCCGACACTGCCATGGACAACACGAAGCTCATCACCTCCGTGGACACTCTCAAGAACGCCGTAGATGCCCTTGCGGCCGGCGGCAACACCAACCACGCCGACGCCTTCACCAAGGCCATCGGCCTCTTTGACCCCAGCTCCGCCAATGCTCGGGTAATCGTCATGTTCACCGACGGCAAGACTACCGCCGGCGGACCGCCCGCACCCATAGCAGCGCAGGCCAGGGCCGACGGCATCATCATCTACTGCATCGGCCTCATCGGCTCCGACGGCATAGACGTGGCCACGCTCGAGGAGTGGGCCAGCGACCCCTCCGCCACGCACGTTGCCGTGACCCCGGATGCGGAGGAGCTGGAGGAGCTGTTCAAGGAGCTGGCGGAGAATATCACCAAAACCGGTGCCACCAACATCGTCATTGACGAGAAGGTGGCCTCCGACTTCATTATAACCAGCATAGAGACGCCCAGCAAGGGCAGCGCGTCCCAGTCGGACTCCCGCACTCTGCGCTGGACCATACCGGAGCTGGGCATGAGCGCGAGCGAGAGTGCCGAGCTGGTCTTCTTCGTAAGGCACACCTCCCAGAACCCCGGCAGCAAGCAGGTAAACGAGTCCATCACCTACTCCGACAGCGAGGGCAACCTGGTCATCTTCCCCGACCCCACCGTCGAGGTTGACTGCGGCATAGTGGTGAACCCGGAGGAGTGCCCCGTGCCCGTGGAGTTCACGGTTGACGGCTGCGCCGATTCCGTGCTTCTGGACATGGGTGAGGTCGAGCTCGAGTCGCTCGGGCGCATTATCCAGGCGGACGTCACCGTCAAAAACGTCTGCCCCGGCAAGCGCGTGGCCCTGGCGGCCATCCTCACGGAGGTGGACAGCGAGGGCATGGAGTACCAGCGCGGCATGAAGGCCTTTGCCCTTCCCGCCCACGACGCACCCGGCTGCCGCGACGTACTGGTGCGCTGCATCAAATTCGTGGTCCCGGAGAGCCTGGCCGAAAACGGCGAGCCAGCCGGCTCCATGTGCGGCAGCCGCCGCTTCAAGATACGCTTCATCGCCCACAATATCGACACGGACTACCGCTGCTGCGAGGCAGAAGTAACCCTGTAAACACGCAGACAGCAATAAAAGAGGCCCGCCTGCGGCGGGCCTACATACGCTTCATCTTATATCAGAGGCGGGCGACTATGTCCTTCAGGAATTCCTCCAGGGCGGAGATGCCGGCCTCGACCCGGCCGTTGGCCGCCTCGAGCACGGAACCGGCAAACACACTGTAGCCCCTGTCCGGCACGCCGCCGGCGTAAAGCTGGCTGCGGGTCTCGATCCGGACAAGGTCTATGAGATCGTCGTCATAGTCCACGGCGTCGCACTTGTTGAAAAACACCCCGTCAAACCTGAGCCCCCTGCCGGTGAGCAGCCCGTCAAGGTCCATCGGACCGTCGTCTGCGGCGATGAGCAGGTACCACATGTCTGCATCCGGCTTGCCGTAATCCAGCTCGGAAAAGTGTGTCTCCAGGATGTAAATCTCCACGCCTTTCAGCCTTACGGCGCACCCTCCCGGCACCAATCCTCCGTCGCCGCCCCTGGCGGCAAACCCGGCCATTACCTCAATCAGGGTGGACTTCCCCACCCCCTCCGTGCCCAGTAGACGGACGGTAACCCGCCTGTTTGAACTGCTTCCAGCGCCCATATTTATCGCTCCCCCGTCATTTATGCGCCCCGGCGTTCACCGGAACACGTCCATATTGCTGTCGTAGAACTCCAGACGCCTGAAGCTCGCAAAATCCGGCTTGAGTTCGGGCCGGAGCTGCTCCAGGGCTTTCACCAGCAGGTCCGGGTTCACCGTCGGCTCCTGCGCCGAGACGGTACACTCCATCTTCACCCCGCCGTCACAGGGGGCAAAGGCGAACCCGCGCGCATTCCCCGCGAGCTCCAGCACGCCCTCGCCGCGCTTGGTGCGGCGCCTGACCGGTATGCTGCCCTGCGCGTAAAACTCCTCCAGGGCCGGGATGACGTCCTGAGCCCGTCGCCCATCGTACTCGTACACGCCCTCACAGCGCAGCCACTTTATCTCCGCGGCCTTGCGCTGCTGTTCGTAGCACTCGATAAAACGTATCCCCTCGGGGGAGACGGAGTTGAGCTGCTGCGGCAGCGCAGCCAGGTCTATATCGCGCGTCACACGGAAGTCCATAAGCTCGCACACGCTCTCCGTTCCGACGGACAGCGGCACGCAGATGGATATAAGCGCGTGTGGATTAAAGCCCTCGCTGTACTTCAGCGGTGTCCCGGCGCGCAGGAAGATGCGCTGCACCACGTGCAGCAGGTCGAGATGGCTTATGTATGCGGCCTTGCCGGTCTTTTCAAAACGCAGTCTGAGCTTATCCATCGCACTTTACCCCCTTGGGCAGCAGGCCCTGCGCCCCACAGGCGCTGCAGGCGGCGCGGCAGTCCGGGGAGAGCTCGGCCTTGTAGGCGCGGTGCCGCTCACGCAGGAGCAGCTCCCTGCGCACGCCCATGTCCACGCGGCTCCAGGGCAGGCACTCGTCCTCTCCCCGCTCGCGTGTGGCATAGAAGGCCGGGTCGAGCCCGCAGTCGGCGAAAGCCGCCAGCCAGCGCTTGAAGTCAAAATAATCGCTCCAGGCCTCCATGCGCGCCCCGCGCCGCCAGGCGGCCTCAATCACGCCGCCCACGCGGCGGTCTCCGCGGCTGAGCGCGGCCTCGATAAAGCTGGTGTCCGCATCGTGCCAGTTGTACTGCACGTTGCGGGCCGTGATGGAATCCCGCAGCAGGTTTACGCGGCGCCTGTACTCGTCCATCGTCACCTGCTCCTCCCACTGGAAGGGGCTGTGCGGCTTTGGTACGAAGCAGCTGGTGGACACAGTTATGCGCACGCCGCGCTGCTTGTTGGGCGACGACTGCCTCCACACGTGCAGTACGTCTGCGGCCAAATCCGCAATGCCCACGACGTCCTCGTCCGTCTCCGTGGGCAGGCCAAGCATGAAGTAGAGCTTGATGCCGTTCCAGCCGCCCTCAAAGGCGATACGGCAGGTGTTCAGCAGGTCGTCCTCGGTGACGTTCTTGTTGATGACGTCGCGCAGGCGCTGGGTACCGGCCTCCGGCGCGAAGGTGAGGCCGCCGCGGCGCACTTTCTGCAGGCGGCTCATGAGATCCATGGAGAAGTTGTCGGCGCGCAGGCTGGGCAGGGACAGGCTGACGTTGCGCGGCTCGCACCAATCCAGCAGCCCGTCGCAGGCCTCGCTGAGATGGCGGTAATCGCTGCTGGAAAGGCTGAGCAGCGTCGCCTCCTGGCAGCCGGTGTTCTTTATCGACTCTATGCCCTGGGCTATCACCGTCTCCGGCGACTTGGCGCGGATAGGCCGGTAGACATACCCCGCCTGGCAGAAGCGGCAGCCGCGCACGCAGCCGCGGAACAGCTCCAGGTTCACGCGGTCGTGGACGATCTCCGTGCTGGGCACGATGGGGTTGGTGGGATAATAAACGCTGTCAAGGTCCTGTATTATGCGCTTGGTGACCTTCTCCGGCGCTCCCGGCAGGCACTTCATCTCCGCGAGCGTGCCGTCGCCGTTATACACCGGCTCGTACAGGCTGGGCACATACACGCCCTGGATTTTTGCCGCTTCCAGCAGGAAGTCACGCTTGCTCCAGCCCTCGTCACGGGCCTTTTGGAAGAGGCGCAGCACTTCCACGTCCACTTCCTCTCCCTCGCCCAACACCATGAGATCCATAAACGGCGCCATCGGCTCCGGGTTGCAGCAGCTTGTCCCGCCCGCAAACACGAGCGGCACAAGTTCTTGCCTGTCCTCGCTGCGCACCGGCAGCCCGGCCATGTCCAGCATGTCAAGCACGGTGCAGTAGGCCATCTCGTAGCCGAGGGAAAATCCCAGCACGTCAAATTCGCTCACCGGATCGCCGCTCTCGAGCGCATAGAGCGGGATGCCGTTTGACCGCATGGCCTCCGCCATATCGCCCCAGGGCGCAAACACGCGCTCGCACCATATGTCGGGCTCGTTGTTTATGACCCCGTACAGGATACGCATGCCCAGGTTGGACATGCCTATCTCGTATACGTCCGGAAAACAGAAGGCCATGCGGAGCTTCACGCCGGTCTTGTCCTTGATTATTTCGTTGTACTCCCCGCCCGTGTAGCGAGCGGGCTTCTGCACCCCCGGGAGGATGCGCTTCAAGCGTCTGTCCATGTAAGGCCCCCGTTCCTGAATTGACGGGTAAAGTATATACTATCGCGCCCGATTTTACAAGAGCACACCATATCAAGTGCCGTATTCTCTCCGCCGGCGGGCTTATACTCCCGCCTGCTGCACCATCAGTACGGCCCCGGCTATCAGCAGCGCTATGCCGTAATCCGACGCTGCCAGTATGATCCCCGTCAGCAGCACCAGCGAGGCCGCCGCCAGCGAGCATACGGCCGCCGCCCGGCGCCCGGTCACACATTCAAGCACGCGCCCGCCGTCCAGCGGCAGGACAGGCAGGGAGTTGAACGCGCTGAGCACCAGGCTCATGCCGGCGGATGTGGCCAGCATGTCCGAGCCCAGGGCGCGTCCAAGGGCGGAAGCGGCCAGGGCGTAAATTGCCCCGGCCACGGGGCCGGACGCGGCGCAGACGGCCTCAGCCAGGCGGCTGCGCGATTCGCTGCGCTCTATTACCGCCCCGGCCGCGCCGATTGTGAGCTCCCTGACCCTTCCGCCGGTGAGACGTATGGCCGCTATGTGCCCGGCCTCATGCACGGCGCAGGCCAGCAGCAGTGCAGCTAGCTCGTCCAGCGTGAGGATGAAGCAGAGCGCCGCGAGCAGCAGCACGCCCCCGGCGCCTATTCTGAAATGTAACCTTGGTCTTCTCATGAGAGGTAAAACTCCGGATTGTAGTAAACGCCGTCGCAGGTCAGCTCCAGATGCAGGTGCGGACCCGTGACGTTCCCGGTCGCACCCACAAGGCCTATGCACTGCCCCGCCGTGACCGTCTCGCCGCCTGTGACGTACACCGCCGAGCAGTGGGCGTAGAGGGTGCGCCAGCCGCCTTCGTGCATGATTATTATATAGTTGCCGTAACCGGCCTCCCAGCCCACCATTCCGACCGTGCCGCCGGCAAAGGCCAGTATCTCCGTACCCGTCCAGGCCGCAAAGTCGGTGCCGTAGTGGAAGAGCACCTCGTTCTGCAGCGGGTGCAGACGGTAGCCGAAGCCGCTGCTCGTCATCCCAGCCACAGGGCTGACGTAGTCAAACGGCAGCTCGGGGTAACCGTAGCTCACGTTTGCCGGCACGCCATAGGCCGAGAACTCCTCCTGCGCTTCCAGGAACGCCGTCACCGCCTCCGGCACGGGCTCCGGCGTCGGTTCAGGCGTCGGCTCCGGGGTAGGCTCGCTCTCAGGGGTGGGTTCCGGCGTTGGCTCGGCCTGCTCATCCGGCACGGGCGTGCCCCTGGGCAGCATCACGCTCTGCTCATCGCGCAGATCGGACAATGTAACCTGGGAGTAGTACTCCGGCTCAGCCTCCTCAGGTGTGTAAAAGCCGGTCAGGCGCGCAAACGCCTCCGTGACGGCCTCGTCGCCTGTCAGGCTCTCCCCTATGGTGCGGAACACTGCCATGTAGTCGGTATCGTGGGCGATGACCTCGCGCAGCCTGCCCCTGGCCTCCTCGGTCTGGTCGGGGAAAAGCAGCTTCACCGCGGTGAGCAGGAGGAAAAGCGCGGCGGCAAATATGACTTTATAGTTTTTCGCTGGTGAGACCTTCATGTCAAGAGTATATTTTGCCCGGGACGGGCTTATACATACATCTGCGCAAATTCCCGAAATAACTTCTTGACAACCGTGCTCCGAGCACTTATAATGATAAGGCCGTTTCGGGGTGTAGCGCAGATGGTAGCGCGCATGGTTCGGGACCATGAGGCCGCGAGTTCAAGTCTCGCCACTCCGACCAAAATCCGTCGTTCTTATGAACGGCGGATTTTTTAATTATTGCTGCCAGAAAAAGCATTTCCAAACTATTTACATTTACTTCGCCGTTTTTTACATTTTTCAACTTGCCATTGGGCGCGATATAGGTTATTATATATAAGGAATGAGGGCTTATGCCGTGTTTGCGGCGCCGCGTTTGAAGGAGGTGGAGGTGTTTTCGCGCCGCGGCGGCAGGCATACCACAACATATCAGTCAGGAAGGTCAACGATGAACATTCCTAAAATTCTAACCCCCAAGGCCATGACCGCCTACATCGGCGCGGACGACACAGTCCGCCAGGGGCTGGAAGTCATGCGTCACCATGGCTATACAGCCATACCCGTGCTCGGCGAGCACGGCGAATACATCGGCTGCATAACGGAGGGCGATTTCCTCTGGCACATTCTGGCCACCGGCACCACCTCGCTCAAGAACCAGGAGCGGTACCGTATCCGCGACCTGGTGAGGCCGGATTTTTGCCCGCCGCTCGGCATAACCGCCGGCGACGAGGAGGTAATCGACTCCCTGATGCGGCAGAACTTCGTCCCCATTGTGGACGACCGCGGCTGCTTCTGCGGCATTGTCACCCGCCGCAGCGTTATAGCCGCCATGGCCGGAGCCGAGGCAGAGCTGATCGGCAAGGCAATCTGATTGAAAAAACACAGCCCCGGCGCGTGATACCGCGCCGGGGCTTTTGCCTGTTTTTGCGGGCCCAAACTCAGCGGGCCCCGGTTGTAAAATAACGGCGGCTGCGGGAGCTAATCCCCGCAGCCGCCTCGTTTTCACCGGTCAAAGCAGGCGTGTCATGCTGTGCAGACTGACACCCAGCGTTGAGAGATTGTGCGCCGTGGCGCCGGCCGCCGGCGTGAGCACGCCGAGAAGGCCCAGGGCGATAAGTCCGCCGTTGAAGCCTATGACAAAGCGATAATTAGAACGTATGCGCGCCATGAGGCCCATGGCGGCGCGGCGAAGTATGACCAGCTCCTCCAGGTCGCCCTCGCTGACGGTTATGTCCGCGATTTCCCGGGCAATGGCCGCTCCGGAGCTTATGGCAACGCCGGCATTGGCGGCGGATAGGGCTGGTGAATCGTTTATGCCATCGCCGACCATGATGACCGTGTGCCCCTGCCCCCTAAGCTCCTGTACGTAAGCCGCCTTGTCCTCCGGCAGGACCTCTGCGCGGAAATCGTCCACTCCCACCTCCGCGGCTATGGCGGCCGCGGTACGGCGGCTGTCGCCGGTGAGCATGACGCAGCGGCTGACGCCCAGAGCGCGCAGCTGCTCTATCGCGCGGCCGGCCTCGGCGCGCAGCGGGTCTGAGATGCAGAGCACCGCCGCCAGACGTCCGGCTATGGACATATAGAGATGCGAATAGCGGTCAGGTATGGCGTCAAATTTCCCGCGCTCTTCCTCCGGCACTTCACAGCCTTCGTCCTCAAATATGAAGTGGGCAGAGCCTATCTGCACCGTCTCGCTGCCTACCTTGCTGGATATGCCGTGGGCGACGATATACTCCACCTTGCTGTGCAGCTCATCGTGGCTCAGCCCCAGCTCCTGTGCCCGGCGCACAACGGCGTTGGCCATGGAGTGCGGGAAGTGTTCCTCAAGGCAGGCGGCCAGGCGCAGCATCTCGCCGCTGTCCCGCCCGCCGAAGGTGACTATATCCACCACCTCCGGGCAGGCCCGGGTGAGGGTGCCGGTCTTGTCGAACACGATGGTGTCTGCCGCGGCCACGGCCTCCAGGAACTTTCCGCCCTTGACGGTTATGTGATGCGCGCCGCACTCCCTCATGGCCGAGAGCACTGCCAGCGGCATGGCCAGCTTGAGCGCGCAGGAGAAGTCTACCATCAGCACTGATAGAGCGCGCGTAATACTGCCTGTGAGCAGGTAGCCCGCGGCGGAGCCCAGCAGCGTCCACGGCACCAGCCTGTCCGCCAGGCCGGCTGCCCTGCTCTCCGCCGCGCTCTTGAGCCGCTCGGAGTCCTCGATCATGGCCACAATGCGGTCATAGCGCGTGCCTCCGCTCTGATGCGTGACGCGCAGGACGCACTCCCCCTCTTCGACAACCATGCCGGCGTACACCGTCGTGCCGGGCCGCTTTGAGACCGGCTCGCTCTCTCCGGTAAGGGAGGCCTGATTGACCATCACGTCCCCGCCGCATACCACGCCGTCAACGGGGATCACACCGCCCATGTGCACGGTGACGGTGTCCCCCTCACGTATCTGCGCCACGGGCAGCAGCCGCTCCTCCCCGTCGTCTGCGCGCACCCACGCTCTGTCCACGTTCAGGCTCATCGTACGCGCCAGGGAGTCCACGCTGCGCTTGTGGGTCCACTCCTCCAGCAGTTCGCCTATCTCCAGCAGGAACATCACGCTGCCGGCCGTGGAAAAGTCCCCGCGGGCCATGGAGATGCCGATGCTGAGAGCGTCGAGGATCTCCACCTTCATCCGGCCGCGGAGCAGCCAGTGCAGTCCATGGCGGATAAATGGCAGCGAGTGCCACAGGCATCGCGCTATGCGCAGCGCCCTGGGGAAGAACAGCGCGCTCACAGCCTTGCGTATGCACATATCCACCAGCTTCTCCTCGTAATACCGGTTCAGCTCACGTGGGCTGTGCTCAGGCGCCAGCGCCTGTACGGCAGGGTCGGAGTACCTGAACGCGCCCACATCCGTCAGCACGCTCTGCCTCTCCCCCGGCCTGTAATATATGACAGCGCAGCCGGTGCGCTCATGCACGGTCGCGTTCTCGCACCAGGGCCGCCCCTCCAGATAAGCCTGGAGCAGGTCGGCCTGAGCTATTGTCATTTTCCCTGAGCCCGCGCGGATGCGCATACGCCCGCGGGACTCGTGAAGTATTGTCGCTTTCATGGTATCACCACTGCAAATTATTTTGGGGGGACCCGCGCCGGGTCCCCCCATGTGCCCGCCCCGCGACGGCGCGGGAAAAGACCGGATCACTCCGCCTGTTCCGCCGTGTCCTCGACCACGGCGCTCTCCTCTGCGGCGCGGGCCGCGTTGATGTCCCTGGCGCCGGCGAGGATGTCGGCCACGTTCTCCTGCGCAGTGGTGACTGTCTCCATGACGGATTCCTTCATGCGCAGGCCGGCGGCCGTGATGTGGGTATAGGCCTTTTTGGCGTCCTTGCTGGTGAGAAGCTTTATGCCCACGGAACCGAAGAGCACGCCGCCGGCAAACACGGCGGCGCAGCATTTACTGTTGCATTTCATATCATTATCCTCCTGTGTGATACTCACTTGTGTCTATATCCCGTGATCAGGGCCATGACCATGCATATCACGGCGCCCCAGGCCCAAAAGCGGTGCTGCTTCATATTGTCACCTCCCGGGAATGACTCTGCGCCTCTGCGCAGGCCAGTATGGTATCACATGTAGTCGCGACTAACCATCCGTTTCAGACAGATATATGACTGAATCAGACAATTTTTTCGCTCATACGCTTGCGGTACACCAGAGGTGAGAGCTGATACCGTCGCTTGAACTCCACACCGAACTGGCTGGCCGAACCGTACCCCACAGCCTCGGCTATCTGGAACACCGGCATGTTTGTCGAGCTCAGCAGCTCGGAGGCACGCTCCATGCGCCTGCCCAGGATGTAGGCGTGGACGCTCTGGCCGTACAGTTCCCGGAAGCACTCCTTAAACGAGGTAGGCGCTATGCGGAAGCTGCGGCTCAGCTCGCTGATTGTCAGCCGTTCGCCCAGATTATCCAGTATGTAGGCGTGTATACGGCGCACCGTCTCAACGAGATAAGGGTCGCGGTAGCGAGTACGTTCACTGCTGCTGCGCTCGCTGCGGCGGCAGAGGAGGTACAGCAGCTCCGCGCACTTCACCGCACAGTAGCGCCCCCGTTCCCCGGCGGGCAGCTCGCGCATGGCCGAGAACACCGCCTCGCTCCAAGCGCTCTGGCCGTATACATATACCCCTCCGTGGGAGCTGAGCACGGTCTCCACCTGTTCCGGCGTGGTCTGGCCCAGGGCAAACAGTCCCCCCAGTCCGCCGGAGTTCTCCGTCCTTGCACTTATCAGCACTCCCTGAAGGCGGCGCCCGCAGAGCTCCGCTCTCCGCCGCTCGCCGCCTGCGAGCAGCAGTATCTGGCGGTTTGCGCACACATTGTGCCCTATGCGCACGTCCCCGGCAGCACAGAACAGCGCCTCCAGGCTCTCCACCCCGCCGCCGAGCTCCACGCTCTCCGGCGGATGCACGTCCAGCTCCCAGCACCGCACACCCGGAGCACAGTCGAAGGCCTCCGCGTGCCCCGCCGCCTGCGGCAGCACCTGCTCTAACATACAGTAACACCTCCCAGGAGGTTAGTCATTGCTAACATATTGATTATACATCACTAACTCCCTGCTGTCAAGCGGGCATCCCTCTCAGCGCAAATATAAAAGGTGCACCGCAACGGTGCACCTTTTTATGCGGTTTCAGTCCTGACGCTCCGCCAGGACTTCCAGAGCCCTGACAAGCATCTCGGCCGCATCCGCGCGGGTGAGCGGCTCGGAAAAGGCCTCGCCCTCGGTAATAACGCCGCAGGCGGCCAGGTTTGCCGTGGCCTGCGTCGCCCAGTCGGAGACGGTGCCGGATATGGCCGTCGCCGCCACCTCTGTGGTGTCAAGCACGTTATCGAGCATTACGGCCGCCTCCTGCCAGGTCACGGCCTCGTTGGGCTCGAACACCGCTCCCCCGCTGACAGAGTAGCCGCTCACCACGCCGTCCATGAGGGCGGTGGCCACATAGGGCTTGAGCCACTCGGCAATCTCGGCGTCGTCGGCAAACCCGGTCGCGGCGACGCCGGAGAGCAGCTCGTCACCCGAGAGGGTCATGCACATGGACAGGAATTCCCCTCTTGTCACATACCGTTCCGGCGAGAAGACATACGCGCCGCCTACCATCTCGGCGGTAAAGATGCCGTTCTCGGCCAGGGCCGTGGCGGCGTAGGCGCTGGGGTGACCGGCCATGTCGGCGTAGGTGGTCTGGGTTTTCTGTTTTTCTATTTTAATAATGACGGTGGCCTCCTGGCTGCGCGCCCCTGTTTCATCCACGGCGCGGTAGCCGAAGTAATCGCGGCCCTTGCGGTTGGTATCCGGCGTGTAGACGAAGCGCCCGTCGTCCGTGAGCTCCACCGTGCCCTTGCTGGGCTGGGTGGTTATCTCAAAAGTCATCGCGTCGCCCTCCGGGTCCACGGCGGAGAGCTGCCCGCCCACGCAGACATTGCGGTAGGTCGTGAGCTCCAGATTCTCCGCCACCGGCGCGCCGTTGGCCGCCAAAACCGTACCCAGCGGCATGATGAGAGTGAGGGCCAGCACCAGAGCGGCGGCCTTAAATTTCCCTTTATGCATGTACATACCTCCTGCTGAAAGTGTATGTGTAGTTTTTACTCCAGGTTTGGAAATATGCGCATTGCATGGATTTAACATTTTGGTTGCCGCGCCGTGGGGGACGGTGCTATAATACCTGATGATAACCTTCCGAAAAAAATTTTCCCGGCGTGCAATAAAAAGCGCTCCGGGAGCATTGTTAGTGTAGAGGCGGGAAAAACAGATGCTTACGATACTCTTGGCCCACACGGTGCAGCTGTCCGGGAGCAGCGCCGAAGAAGTGGACCGCTGCCTCGCCCGCATGGCGCACGGCGATACCGGCGCGCTGGGCAGGCTGTATGAACTCACCCGCGAAGCGGTGTACGGCTATTCGCTGAGCATAACGAAAAACGCACACGATGCCGAGGACGTGATGCAGGAGACCTTTGTCAGGGCGCATCTCTCCGCCGGCCGGTACGTGTCGCAGGGCAAGCCCATGGCCTGGCTGATGCGCATAGCGCGCAACCTGGCGCTGATGAAGCTGCGCGAGGCCAAAAATACGGTGGCCATGTCCCCCGAGGACTGGATGGAGGCATTTGCCGACAGGCCGGACTTCACCCGCGAGGACGCGATCACCATCTCCATGCTCATGGACACACTCAGCGACGAGGAGCGCGAAATTGTCTCGCTCCACGCGCTCACCGGGCTCAAGCACCGGGAGATAGCGGCCATGATGGACCTGGCCCTGCCCACGGTGCTCAGCAAGTACCACCGCGCACTAAAAAAACTCAAAAACTCACTGCAAGGAGGCTGAGGCATGGACGAAAACAGGCTCAATGAGCAGATACGCGACGCGCTTTCCCACGCTGCGCCCGACTGTCTGGATGAAATCCTGGCCTCCTGCGAGGACAGGAAAGGAACGGTTATCAATATGAACGAGAGGAAGAAGAACAGATTTGTCCCCGTCGCCATAGCTGCGGCGCTGGTGCTTGCCATCATAGGCGGTTTCGTAGGTTATTCGCTCGGCAACGGCCGGGGCCAGGATTTGCCCGCCGTCGAGACCCAGGCTCTGGTTGAGAGCGTAATCACTCTGGACGTAAACCCCAGCATAGAGATCGACGTTGACCAGACCGACACCGTCACTGCCGTCACCCCCCTCAACGACGACGCACGCATAGTCATCGGCTCCATGGAGCTCGAGGGCAGCAGCCTCGAAGTCGCGGTCAACGCGCTCATCGGCTCCATGCTGCAGAACGGCTACCTCGACGAGCTGCGCAACTCCATCCTCGTCTCCGTCACGGACGGCGACGCCGCCCGTGCAAGCACGCTCCAGAGCAGCGTGGCCGGCATGATAGAGACCGCTCTCGGCTCCGGCGGCATTGAGGGCTCCGTGCTCTCCCAGACCGTCACGCCCGACAGCGGCATAACCGAACTCGCCGCCAGCTACAACATCACCGAGGGCAAGGCCGCCCTCATCAGCAAGCTCGTCGCCGCCGACCCGACCCTCACGGTTGAGAGCCTGGTCAGCCTCTCCGTCAACGACATCGCCCTCATCGCCTCCTCCAGGGGCATCAGCGACAACTCCGTCACCTCCACCGGCACTGCCAGCGACGGCGCTTACATCGGCACCCAGGCCGCCCTCGAGGCCGCCTGCGCCCACGCCGGCATCGACGTTAACAGCCTTGCCGCCAGCGACGTGAGCTTCGACAGCGAAAACGGCCGCCTGGTCTATGAGATAGACATGTACACCTCCGGCGCCGAGTATGAGTACGATATCGACGCCATCACCGGCGAAGTGGTGAAGTCCCAGCGCGAGAGCTACAACTCCAGTGTCACCAACCCGACCACCCCTGCGAGCGGCAATTACATTGGCGAGGACGCCGCCAAGGAAGCGGCGCTCTCCCACGCCGGAGTCAGCAGCTCCGACGCAGTCTGGGTCAAGGCCCAGTTCGACCGCGACGACGGGCGCTATGTCTACGAGCTCGAGTTTGTGGCCAGCAGCACCAAGTACGAGTACAAGGTTGACGCCACGAGCGGGGACGTTGTAAAGTTTGAGAGCGAGGTCTTCAACGCCGGCCAGAACAACGGATCCCAGGCCGGCACCGGCAGCGTAATCGGCGAGGCCGCCGCCAAGTCCGCCGCCCTCTCCCACGCCGGGGTCAGTGAGGCCGACGCCAGCCGCATGCGCGTCGAGCTCGACCGTGACGACGGCTACACCCTCTACGAGGTGGAATTCCGCGTCGGGCGCATGGAGTATGAGTACAAGATTGACGCCTACACCGGCGCCGTGCTCCAGGCCGAGAACGACTACGACGACTGAGCAATATGCACCAAAGCTCCCCCGGGAAATCCCGGGGGAGCTTTTTGCCGCCATCCGGCCGTATGCGAACTCATAATTCAGGCGAAAAAATTTCCTCGCAGACGAAACAAAAAGTATTTTTTTGCGACAATATATATGGAGCGCCTTTTTACGTGTTGCATTTGGCATACCTGGCGCGTTTTATATCTGAGAAAGACGTGCGCCGCTGCACACGCGCTTTGGAGGATCCAAATGAAGACAGGCAACAATGAAACCGTCAAGCGCTTACCCGTATACCTGCTCATCGCCGCCGCTCTGGCCGGCGCGGCCTCGGCCACGGCCAACCTGCTGCTGTCGTGGCTCCGCGGCGGGATTTACATATACAACGAGGACATAATACCGTACAGCCGCACCGTATATTTCAGCGCCTTCAGCCTCGCAGTGTGCGCGATCGTATGCCTGTGCCTGGCTGTCTGGTTCGCCTACCGCCGTCAGACCTGGTTCTGCGCGGCGGCGGCCGTACTGCTGGCAGTATTCGCCGCGGGCTTCTTTGCGGGCCTCTCCCTGCGCGAGACACGGCTCGGCACGCTGATAAGCCCCGTCGTGGTATCCAGCAGCCGGGACAGCAACACCATAACCGTAAGCGCTTCCAACGCGGACGGCCAGCTGGAGCTTTATGTCACGGACAGCGAGCTGAACCTGATAAAGGCCGGGCGCGAGTACGGCTCAATAGTCTACGAGTCCGGCTCACACGGCAACCTGCTGTTGGCAATATTTGAATACAATTAATAACGGAAGGAGTGCTCCAAATGACGTTCCTGCTCGCAAACGGCGCGATATGCCTGTTCGCGCTCATGGCCGTAGTCTTCCGCAAGCCGCTCTGCAAGCTTATCTTCTCCGCGGCCACGGCCGTCATGTCCCTGGTCTGCTGCGTCTGGCTCAAACAGCTCTTTGACATGAGCGGCGGGGCGGATTTCGGCAGCCGCTGCGACATCGCCTGCTACATCGCCTACGCGGTCATAACGGCAGGCGCCTTAGCCATATGCGCCATGCAGGCCTGGCGGCTCAAGAGCGCCGGGGAAAGCGCCGGAGATTGATGATATCAGGCCCCGCTGCGGTGTACTCCGCACGCGGGGCCTGACGCGCCTACGTGGCCAGGCACAGTATGAGTCCGTACACTACGCTCGCCAGTGTACCGTAAACGATCACCGGGCCGGCGATGATGAAGAGCTTGGCGGCCAGGCCGGTTATCATGCCCTCGGCCCTGAACTCCAGCGCCGGAGAGGCCACGGCGTTGGCAAATCCGGTAATCGGCACCAGCGCCCCCGCCCCGGCGAACTTGGAAAAGTTGTCGTATACGCCCAGTCCGGTCAGCAGCGCACCAAGGAACACCAGCGTCATGCTGGCGGCGGTTGCGGCGCTCTCCCCCGCCCCGGCCGTCTCCCAGCCGTAAGTTATCAGCTGCCCCAATACGCACACGCCTCCGCCGCAGATGAAGGCGCGCAGCGTATCCATGGCGGTCCTGGATTTGGGCGCGTGCCGGGCGCAGAGCTCGGCGTACTGTTCGTTTGTAAGCTTTGGCATAAGATCACCCCGAACATATTTTTCCCGGCTGTGGCAGAAATATGTCGCCGGGTACGGCGCATAATGTTCACAAATAGGTGTAGCATTTGCCTATGCGGCGTGCTATAATGATTTTGGATAAAAGCACTGCCACGATGGGAGGTCTGAGCCATGAACATCGAATTAACACCCAAGGAGTTCCGGCGCCTGCTGGACATGGTATATATAGGCAACTGGGTTCTCAACTCCACGCGGGGCGAGGACCGTTTTGCCGATTACGACGACATACAGGAAAAGCTCTTCGGCTACTGCGCCAAGCTGGGGCTCAAAGAGCTGTACACCACCTGGTACGGGCACGTATTCCCCTCCAAGGCTTTTGAGGAGGGCGGCATACATGAGGCCATAGCCGACTATGAGGACGCCGTCTTCTATGACATCCTCGCCGAGGAGCTCGCGAGGCGCGACATGACCCTCGAGCACACCGACCCCGACGACGTGACCGAGCTCACGAACCGCATGGACGAATACTTCAGCGAGTTTGAGCAGAACGGGATTGACAACCTGACGATTGAAAAGTAAGCGAAAAAGTAAAAAACTCCGTATGGACGTGTCCATACGGAGTTTTTTTATCTCAGTCCAAGGATAAATATGACTAAAGCCATGATTGGCAGCACAGTCCAGGATATGTACCGGGTCGCGATTTCCCAATCCGTCGGCTCCGCCCTGTCGGCATTTCTTATGCTGAAGGACAGATTCCAGCGGAACAGTTCGTCCGCAAACAGGATGGAGCAGACCGTGACGGCGCAGGCGAATATGCCGAGGAGCCACATAAGCCAGCTGCCCTTGTGCGTCAGCTCCGGAGAGCGCATGAGCTCAATTATCGTGCCGGCCCCCGGCTCGATCGGGTCAACAAGATTGCCGTCCCCGTCGTAAACGCTGCCGCCGTTAAAGGACACGCGAATGTCTGCTCCGTGTGTGTTTCCGTCCTCGTCGAAGAGCAGATATCGGCCCCCGAATTCCTCAACTGCGCCGCGGAAGATAAGCCGTTCGCGCTCGAACAGCTCCACGCCGGTCACATCCGTCTCCGTGCGCATATCCGCCGGGACGGCACTCGGGTCCTCGCGGGCAGTGTACGGCCCGAAGGACACATCGCCGCAGACGAATTCCACCGTACCGTCAGCGGTCACCGTAAAGCTCGCCCGCTCTCCCCCAATGCGGCCGGAATACACCGTTCCTCCGTCAATCCGCTCCGGGACAAGGATGCTGTCGTTGTACTCAAAGCCCACGCGCAAGATCGTCACGGGATATAGGACCGTAAACACAATAATCATGGCGGCCACAACGAGCATAACGCCCTTCTGATATCTGTCAAGCCGCCTTATGCGCTCCTTCAGCCAGGTCAAGCCAGTCCCCCCAGTCCTGGATTCACTGTGCCATTCCAATGTGCCATACAGGCATGTCAAATCCTATTCCTGAGCGAAGCTTTCCTTCTGTACAGCGCGCTCTTCACGCAGCTTTCCTGCGGCGCGCAGCGTACCAGCGGTGCAGAGGGCGGCGAATATCAGTGAAATCACTATAGCCGGGACGCCGAAGTGCATGAAAAAATCCATCCCCTCGTGCCAAATCAGCCCGGCCACTTCGCTCACCCAGCCAACCGTAAACACAATGTTCAGCACGAAGGCCGAGATACCGCACCTGACGCGGTTGATTTGCTTTTCCGCCGTAAAGGTGAAAATGGTCATAAAAAACACGACAAAAAACAAAAACAGATACATGATTACGTCCATCGGAGCACCTCCAAATATAATGTCCTCAAGCGCGATGCCTGAGGACATTATACCTTTTTCCCCCATTCAAAGCAACAAAAGCTGCCGTGATACACATGTAAACTTTTCCTGAACGTCAGTGCGTCCAGTCCAGAATCTCCACGCCATCCCCGACCTCGTCGGCGACTATGGCGCTCATTTTGGCGGCGAATGGGCAGGGATAGCCGATGGGTGTGCCCTTTCTGATGCAGCTGGCAAAGGCTATTGTGTCTGCTCCGCGCCGGACAAGCTCCCGGGCGCGCAGAGGCGCACGTTTCCCTGGACATCCGCCGCAGTTTGTGAAACCGACGATTTCTATTTCGCCTTCCACCACCTCAAAGGCTCCCCTGTGCTCGCGCACCATCTTAAAGTCCGTGGTGCCCGGGCAGTAGTCCTCAGTCTGCATACAGCGGATGATGCCCAATTTCATACTCATGTCCTCCCAGCCGCGGAAAACCGCTTACTTATTGACATCGTACTCATACTTGGGGTATTTGTCAACGTCATATTTGAGCCCCATGACGTCCCGGCGCGGCATGTTGTCGTAGTGCTTCTTCAAAAGCGGCTCCACGACGTAGAAGAGGAGCTTGCCGTCCAGGTCGAAGTAGAACACGGCGAACAGTCCCGCGTACAGTGCGGCCAGGCCGCCCGCTGCGGCGAGCAGCAGCTTTTTACCCTTCTTCATAGCAAACCCTCCTTACCAGCTCATTGAGTCGTCAAACTCCAGCAGCGAGGGGTCAAGCGGCTCCTCGTGCATGACGGTGGTCATATAGTCGTTTATTATGCGCCTTATCTCCATGCGGCTCACCGTGCGGCTGTCGGGCAGGGCGTGCGGCATCCAGATGGCGTGGATATTGCGCTTGCGGAACTCGTCCTCAAACATGCCGGTTATGCCCTGCATGCCCTTGCACTGTATCTGGTCGTACATCATGACCATGTCGCAGTGGAAGCGCTCCATGTTCTCCCAGATCTCAAAGATGTGCTTGTGCCCGCCGACCGCCATGCGGCGCATGGGCGCCCACTCGTTGTAGAGCGCGAAGTCCTCCATCAGGTGCTCGTAGCTGTCCGTGCGCATGTCTATGTCGAACATGAGGCTGTCCATGTTTATGACCACGTTCAGGCCCCAGCAGTTATACGCCCAGGTACACCAGTTGGAGTAGTAAAGCGGCGCGCAGCTCCAGGCCAGGACGCGGTGGCGCGTCTCCGGGAAGGTGTTTATCTTCTTTTCCACGCAGCGGTTGAGTATTTTTCTGACCTTCTTGTCGGTCTTCGCCCAGATATCGCGCCAGCCGTCCTGGGAGTAATAGATGCGGTAGAGCGCCTGGGCGACGCCGTTGATGGGGTAGTACGGCGTGTTCGCCGCCACGTCCCACTTCTCGCGCTCGAAGCGCGTGAGCTCGTTATAGCGCTCTATGTACTTGACGAAGCAGTCGTAGTCAAACTTCTCGCCCGTCTGCTCCTCGATAAACTTCCAGCACTCCTCGATCTCGCGGCGGCAGTGCTCCTGCACCAGCGGGTCGTCAAACTGCATGGGCTGAGGCATGGCGAAGAGCGGCTTGTCGTAGCACCAGTCCTGGAGTATGCTCGTGCCCACCGAGCCGTCGCAGGCCTCGTTGCTGGTGATGAGGAAGGGGAAATAGTCCGGCATGTCGTCTAGTATCGACAGTCCCGCCTCTGCCTGGCACATGGGGCAGGGGTCGCCGGGCAGGCCGATGCTCTGCGCCGCGTCTATATAGTTGAGCACGGTGTGGCAGTTGACGTGGCAGGTGACGAAATACGGCACCATCTGCAACGGCACGTCGTCCATGCGGTCGCGCCATGGGTAGAAGATCGCGCCGGCGACGGTCTCGTCATGGGCCATGGTCTTGTGCCAGAGCTCGCCCCGTTTTCCCTTGTGCAGGTTGGCATCCGCGGCGAACATGCGCATGAACTGCCGGATAGTCTCGTTGGTCATGGCACGGTAGTGCCAGGCGGAAGCGCGCAGGGCCGGGCCGCGCATCCCCTCAAAGCCGCGGTCGAACCAGTGCATGACGGTCAGGTAGGTCTGGCCTATCCATCGGTAGCGCCACACGCCTTTGGCAAAGAGCACGGGCCCGCCATAGCGCATGATGTCATAGACCATCATGCCGTAGTTATAGAGCCAGATGCGGTTGAAGTAATAGAACGTGTCCTTCACTCCGCGCCACTCGCGGTGCTTGTAGAGGCCGGTCTTGTCGATGTACAGGTCGCCGAGCCTCCGCTCGCCGTGGGGCTTTCCCTTGATGAAGTCACGTAGCTTCTTTTTGAAGTTAGCCATCACTTGCCCTCCTGTATCTTCTTGATCTCAATGCTCTCTATGAAGGCCTGGAAACGGGTGCGGAGCTGGCCGGAGGCGCTGTTTATGTACTCTTTCTCTATCGAGCAGACGGGCAAACCGAAGTCGCGGTTGAGGACTATGGTATCTATCGTGCGCTCATAGCTCCAGTACTCGCAGAACTTGTTGCTCTCCACGATGATTCCGTCGGCGTGGTACTCCCTGGCCAGGTCCGCCAGATACTGCTTGCGCTGACGCATGACGTGCTGCTCCATAAAACGCGGGCACATGCTCGTCTCCAGGTAATGCCGTGCAACGGCCCTGAGCGGGCTCTCCCCTTCCCGCACCGTTATCTCCTCGCGCCCGGGCAGAGAACCGTAGCAGTAGCGGTCGGCCACCACCATGGCCCCGCAGCCCTCTATGAGCTGGGTGAAGCCCGGGTCGTCGTTCTCACTGCCCGCCAGCACGACCCTGCAGCGGAACCAGGGCTTATCCTCCGGCTGTCTCGTGCGCAGCTCCTCGGCGGTCTCGCGCAGATATGGCAGTATCAGATATTTGGGACACACGAGACTGACCAGCTGGATCACGTGGAACTCGTAGCCGGTTATGTTGGGGTTGGCCTCCTTGCGGTGGGCGCCTATCTCCGTGATGAGACGGCAGACCTCATTGTGCTGCTCAATGGCCTTATTGAGCGCCGCATCGGAGGTGTCTATGCCGAATTTCTCCGCCAGCGGGTCGAGCACATGCGCCCGGAGCTGTCTTTCATAGTGTTCCACGCTGTTGGCGGTCTTCTTGAAGGGGACGTCGGTGAACTCGCAGAAGAAGTCAGGATTCTGGATGACGTCCATCATCTGCAGGTGCTCCTGGAAGCGGCAGGTGACGGTGCAGGTCTCTGTAGCCATCTGCGCGTCGAGGAAGTTGTAGCCGCCTTCCAGGGCGCGCTCAAGCAGGCTGCGGCCATAGTGGCAGGTGCGCCCGGACATGTAATATGTGGCTATGTCCGGTGAGGAACAGCGCGGCGCGCGCAGCCTCACGCCGAAGCAGCCCTCCAGGTCCAGCAGCACTTCGGGCATGAAATAACAGGTGTATCCCAACGCCCTTTTCCCCTCTTCCCTGGCCTGCTTCACCAGAGCGTTGTTGGCCTCCTGGAGCAGGTCCTCAAAGTAGATCAAGTGCTTCAAGTCTCTCAAGTGTTTAACCCCCCTGTCTCAGTATTCTATAGTCAGAATACCAAATACATGGTTAAAAGTCAAACGATTTATTGAACAACTTGCAATATTTGTACTACTTTTTCCCCAACATTAGCGATAACTGCGTCTATTTAAGTATTTCGCAGTGGTAAATGTTGACCAAACCAGTTCTGGTCAGTCCAGAACAAATATAAAAAGAGAGCCGGGAAGAATCCCGGCTCTCTTATGCGTCGTTAATAATAGCGCTTTTTGTTCTTGCGAGCGGCTTCGCTCTTCTTGCGGCGCTTGACGCTGGGGCTCTGGTAGTACTCCTTCTTGCGGAGATCGGCCAGCACGCCGGCCTTGGCACAGCTACGCTTGAAGCGCTTGAGCGCGTTATCCAGAGACTCGTTTTCCTTGACGTAGATTTCAGACATTGTATTCCCTCCCTCCAAAACGTCCGGAGACGCTCTTAAGGGGCTTCTATCCCATTGCGGGGCATTAACCCTTGAACATAAGCATTATAAGTGTTTAGCAGCCTGTTGTCAAGTAAAACTCACTTGTGGGGCTTTGCTATGATATTGACAAGCTTGTTCCTGACCACGATGGTCTTGACAATATCGGCCCCGTCGGTGAACTTCTTCACCTTCGGCTCGGCCAGAGCCGCCTCGACGGCTGCCTCGTTCTCACTGTCCATGGGGATAACGACCGTGCCGCGGAGCTTGCCGTTGACCTGCACCGCTATCTCAACCTCGTCGTCCAGGGTCTTGGAGTGGTCATACTCGGGCCACGCGGACAGCGAGCACAGTCCGTCGAAGCCCTGGATCTCCCAGAGTTCCTCGGCCATGTGCGGGGCGAAGGGGCTCAGCAGCGCCAGCAGCGCCTTTATGTCGCCGCGGGAGGGCGCGCTCTCGTAGAACTTGTTCACCAGCACCATCATGGCGGCGATGGCGGTGTTGAACTTCATGTTCTCAATGTCCTCGCTGACCTTCTTGATGCAGCGGTGGACCTCCTTCTCGTTGGCGGCGGAGTAGGCCTCGTCGCCGTCAATGCGGTTCTCGGCCAGGGCCCAGATGCGGTCCAGGAAGCGCTTGCAGCCCTTGACGGCGCTTGGGTTCCAGGGGGCGGCCTTCTCAAAGTCGCCGATGAACATGATGTAGAGGCGGAGCGTGTCGGCGCCGAACTCCTTGACCACGTTGTCGGGGTTGACGACGTTGCCCAGGCTCTTGCTCATCTTGACAATGGGGTGGTCGGCCATCTCGCCGTACTTGTGGCGCAGATACTTGCGCACGGCCTCCTCGCTGCCGTGCTCCTCGAGCAGCTTATTGCGCTCCTCATCGGGGAGGTTTGCATAGTTGTGCGGGTTGAGGCCCAGGATCATGCCGTGGCTGGTGCGCTTGGCATAGGGCTCCTTGGTCGGCACCACGCCGATGTCATAGAGGAACTTGTGCCAGAAGCGGCTGTACAGCAGGTGGAGCGTGGTGTGCTCCATGCCGCCGTTGTACCAGTCAACGGGAGACCAGTAGTCGAGCGCCTCCTTGCTGGCCAGCGCGTCGTCGTTGTCGGGGTCGATATAGCGCAGGAAGTACCAGCAGGAGCCGGCCCACTGCGGCATGGTATCGGTCTCGCGCTGGGCGGGGCCGCCGCACTTCGGGCAGGTGGTGTTGACCCAGTCGGTCATCTTGCTCAGCGGGCTCTCGCCGTTGTCGGTGGGCTCATAGCTGTCCACGTCGGGCAGCAGCAGGGGCAGCTCGCTCTCGTCAATGGGCTGCCAGCCGCACTTCTCGCAGTGCACCAGGGGGATGGGCTCGCCCCAGTAGCGCTGGCGGGAGAACACCCAGTCGCGCAGCTTGTAATTGACCTTGCTGCGGCCTATGCCCTTCTCCTCCAGCCACTTGGTCATGGTGGGGATAGCGGCCTTGACGCTCATGCCGTTCAGGAAGCCGGAGTTGACCATGATGGCGTTCTCGTCCTTGCTTATCCAGGCCTCCTTGGTGATGTCGCCGCCCTTGACGACCTCGATAATAGGCAGGTTGAACTCCTTGGCGAACTCCCAGTCGCGCTGGTCGTGGCCCGGAACGGCCATGATGGCGCCGGTACCGTAGCTGGCCAGGACGTAGTCGGAGATGAATATGGGGATGACCTCGCCGTTGACGGGGTTGACGGCGTCAACACCCATCGTGCGCACGCCGGTCTTGTCCTTGTTGAGCTCGGTGCGCTCGAGGTCGGACTTGGCCGCGGCCGCGGCCTGATAGGCCCTGACCTCGTCAGGATTGGTGATGGCGCCGCTCTCGAGCCAGTTCCTGACCAGCTCGTGCTCGGGCGAGAGGACCATGTAGGTCGCGCCGAAGAGCGTGTCGCAGCGGGTGGTGAAGACCTTGATGATGTCGCCGGTGGTGGCATTGAAATCGACCTCGGCGCCGGTGGAGCGGCCTATCCAGTTGCGCTGCTGGATCTTGACGCGCTCGATGTAGTCCACGTCGTCCAGGTCGTCTATGAGCCTCTGGGCATAGGCGGTGATACGCAGCATCCACTGGCTCTTCTCCTTGCGGATGACGGGGCTGCCGCAGCGCTCGCAAACGCCCTCCACGACCTCCTCGTTAGCCAGAACGCACTTGCAGCTGGTGCACCAGTTGACTGGCATGCTGGCCTTGTAGGCAAGGCCGTGCTTGTACATCTGCAGGAATATCCACTGGGTCCACTTGTAGTACTTCGGGTCGGTGGTATCGACCATGCGGTCCCAGTCGAAGCTGTAGCCGAGCATCTGCAGCTGCTTGGAGAAGCGCTCTATGTTGCGCCTGGTCACGTCGCGCGGATGCATGTGGTTGGCGATGGCGTAGTTCTCGGTGGGCAGACCGAAGGCGTCGAAGCCTATCGGGAAGAGGACGTTCTCGCCCTCCATGCGGCGCTTGCGCGCCACGATGTCCATGGCGGTATACGGCCTCGGGTGGCCGACGTGCAGGCCGTCTCCGGAGGGATAGGGGAACTCGATGAGGGGATAGAACTTCTTCCTCGTCTTGTCGCCGGTCACGGCCCTGTATGTCTTGTTCTCAAGCCAGTAGTTCTGCCATTTCTTCTCTATGCGCGGAAAATCGTAGCCCATGTTGCTTCATTTCTCCCTTAAATGAATTTTTTGTCCAGATGGCCCCTTTGACCCGGGTATTCCCTCCCCGGACCGTAGGGCCTCAAAGGGATGAGAGGGGCACCTCTTCCGCGTCGTTCCACAGGTGCTCGAGGTTATAGAACTCGCGCATATCCTGCTGGAAGATATGGACGATGACACAGCCAAAGTCCAGAAGTATCCAGCCGCCGCGATAACCCTCACGGCGCATCGGCGGTTCGCCCATATCGCTCAGGACGCGGTCAACCTCATCGGTGAGGGTCTTGACATGCGTCGAGCTGGTGGCGGTGCAGATGACGAAATAGTCAGCCAGCACGGTTACGTCCGCCGTGCGCAGCAGTGTGATATCCTTCGCCTGCTTGGCGTCAAGGGTCTTGACAGCCGCCGCGGCTACTTCCTTCGGTGTCAGCATTCAGCAAAACTCCTTTTCTCTATCCAAAATACGCAAACGATTCCTCTCCGCCCTCTATATACCCCTGAGTCATGGTCCAAACTCCGTCTATATAGGAGATCATATTGATGTTGCTCTCGGTTATCTCCTGGTCAAACGGGTTGAGATAATCGTTGAGCATCACCAGCCACTCGTCTATGATGGGCATGACGTAGTTAAGGCCGTTGATCATGCCGTCCATGCGGTTGGGAATTGTCTGGAACGTGATATCGTCGCTGCTGAGCTTCATGAACTGCTCGAGCAGGTATGCGATGTTGCCCAGTGAGACGTTGGTCTCGGTGTTGTCCATGACGGCGCTGTATATCTCACCGATATTCAGCACATTGCCGATTTGCAGCAGCTGCTGTGCCAGTGCCATCAAAAGCTGCTGCTGGAACTCTATGCGCTCGATGTCGCCGCCGGCATAGGAGTGGGAGCCGTCATTGGACATGCGGAAGCGCATGGCGTTGACAAAGTTCTCGCCGTTGAGGGTCTGCGGCCCGGCCTTGATGTGGATATACAGGTCCTGGTCGGGCGCGTCCCAGTCCATGTCAAAGGGGATGTTGAAGTTGACGCCGCCGATGGCATCAACTATGTCGGCCGCCGCTTCGATGTTGACAAAGGCGTACATATCCACCTGATAGCCCAGGACATCCGCCACCGTGTCCAGAAGGGCCTGGGTGGCGTCCTGGCTGTTGTTCTTGGCCGCGGCATAGGGCTGGTTGATCTTCTTTATATTGAGGTTCACATTCACCAGCATGTCTCGCGGAAGGCTGACTATGTTCAGCTTGCCGGCCACAGTGTCAAACATGCCGACGAGGTTGGTGTCATTATGGTATCCCACAACGTCTATGCCCGAAATAAGGAAGGTGTAGACGCCGTCGCGGTGGTTGGCCGCGTTTTCGGGAGCCACTGCGGCCACACCTGTTTCCTCCGGGACCGGTGTTCCGTAATCGTTGAGGCCCCCCTGCCCCGTCTCAGGGGCCCTGGCCCAGTTGCGGTACCAGGCGAAAGCGCCTATTATCACCACAGCAAGGATGCCGAAGGTCACAGCCAGGCGCCTGGGCCAGCGCCTGCGCCCGCGCTCCCTCTCCTCCCTGGAGATTATGTCGTCGCTGGCAAAGCGCTGCTCGCGCCCGTCCCGGGCTGCAGAACGCGACGCATACCGCTGCTGCCTGGCCCTGTAGCGGCGGTCATAGTCGAAGTCGTACTCCCCGTCGTCAAAACTGTCGTATCCGCGGCTTTCATACTCCGGCTCATCATATCCGCCGTAATTGTCCTCATACTCTTCGTATCTGTCGTAATTGCGCTCATCATTCGAGCCCCGGCCGGAGGCGCTGTGCCTGCCGTTCTTTCCGTTTCCGCCAAAGAGGTGCATTAAGTCTTGTCCTTTCCGTACCACCTAAGCGCCTCAACCGTGGCGCTGTGCGGCACTATCCCGCCCGCCTGCAGCTCCTCAAGGCTCATTTCAAGCCCGAGTGCCATAGCGGCGTCTATGTCCTCATAAGCCAGCGCGCGCAGCGGCTCGACGCCCTCAAAATCGCGCGTAGGCTCAATGTAATCTGCCAGATATATCACTTTTTCCAGCAGAGTCATGTCCGGCTTTCCGGTGGTGTGCCAGCGTATCGCATCGTACACATCCCCCGTCACGCCGAAGAGGTCTTTCGACAGTGCCGCGCCCGTGATGGCGTGCGTGAGCTTTATATTCTCACACTCGAGCGCGTCGAACACTATACCATATTTTTCTGCTAACTTCAACTGCTCCGGCATAGTAAGTTTTTTGGTGATGTCGTGCAGTATGGCCGCCTCGGCCGCGTCGCCCTGGTCTGCACCCCAGCGTGCGGCCAGCTTTACCGCCTCATGTTCGCAGCCGGCGACATGGGGTACGCGCGTGGGCTTGAGGAACTTATAGGCCCGCTCGCGCAGCCAGTCGAGCTGCGGCTTGGCGCCGTAATCGCGCGTTCTGATTATACGCGCGTACACCTCGCCGTCGAGCTCGCCGGCGCCGCGCCTGCCTGTCAGCAGCGCGCGCATATCCGAGCTGGACATCGGCAGCGGCGAGACGTCAAGCACGTAGATCTTCGCCCCGTATTCGCGGCGCATGCGCTCAGCCTCGCGCTCTATGGCGGCGATATCGCCCTCCTCGCGCGGCAGTACCGCCAGGCTCACGTCGGCGATGATACTGCGCCACTCGTGCCAGCTCTCGAAGCTCAAAAGCATATCCGTGCCCATTATCATAACGAGCTCCGCGTCCGGGTACCGGCGCCTGAGCTCCGCCGCCGTATCGGATGTGTAGCTCCGGCCCTCGCGGTGCAGCTCAAGGTCCGAGACCTCGGCCTGCGGGAAATCACGGAAGGCGATGCGTGTCAGCTCCAGGCGCTCGGCGGCGTCCGGGCTGGCCTCCGGCAGCGGCTTGTGCGGCGGTGTGGCCGCGGGGATGACCAGCAGCTTGTCCGGCCTGAGCGCCTCGCAGGCGAGACGGCAGGCCCGCACATGGGCCGGATGCGGCGGGTTGAAGCTCCCGCCGTAGAAGGCGACGGTCATCTCTTCTTCGCCGCCTTGGGCAGCTCGATTATGGGCTTGAGCTCGTTGCGCTTGTAGAGCACGAACTTGCTGCCTATCACCTGCACCTGCTCGGCACGGCAGCGTGCGGCCAGAGTGTCGCAGGCCTCGCGGGCGGTGAGCATGGAGTTTTCCAGCACGCGCCCCTTGACCAGCTCGCGGGCGCGGAGCATGTCGCTCAGGGCCGCGGTGGTGTTCTCCGTTATTCCGTCCTTGCCTATTTGAAGTATGGTGTCCTCCTTCGCGGCCAGGCCGCGCAGATAGGCCCTCTGTTTACTTGTCAGCATCGCGGTACTCCTTTAAGAGCCGGGCAAACTCGCGCAGCGCGCGTCCCCGGTGGGATATGGCGTTTTTTTCTTCCGGGCTGAGCTCAGCCATCGTAAGTGTACAGCCCTCAGGTATGAACATGGCGTCGTAACCGAAGCCGTTTTCCCCGGCCTCACACGTGGCGATGGAGCCCTCGCAGGTCCCTCGCGCACGGATTACGTCTCCGTTCGGGAACACGCAGCATATCGCTGAGACGAACCTTGCCGCGCGATGTTCCACGCCTTCGAGCTTTTTCATCAGATATTTCCGCCGGTCGGCGTCCGAGTCCTCGTGACGGCCCGTATACCTGGCCGAGTGCACCCCAGGCTCACCGCCCAGCGCGTCAACCTCCAGCCCGGAGTCGTCGCTCACGGAGGGCAGGCCGGTGGCCTTCATGGCGGCCTCAGCCTTGATATAGGCGTTTTCCTCAAATGTGGTGCCGGTCTCGTCGGCCTCGAAATTGCATCCGGCCTCGCTCTGGGTCATTACCTCTATGTCCAGCGGCGCGAGTATCTCGCGGAACTCGCGCGCCTTGTGAGCGTTGTTGGAGGCTAAAATCAGCTTCATGACAGCAGCGCCTCCGCAAAGCCGTGCGGCTCAAAGGGCATGAGATCGTCAACGCCCTCGCCCACGCCGATGTACTTGACGGGCACGCCCATGTCGTTGGCGATGGCAAACACTATGCCGCCCTTGGCCGTGCCGTCCAGCTTGGTGAGCACGATGCCGGTGATGGCCGCCGTGTCGGAGAACTGCTTGGCCTGGATGAGGCCGTTCTGCCCCGTGGTGGCGTCTATCACCATGAGGGTCTCGAGGCTCGCGTCAGGCAGCTCGCGCAGAATTATGCGGCGGATCTTGGACAGCTCGTTCATGAGGTTGGCCTTGTTGTGCAGCCTTCCGGCGGTGTCCACAATGATTATGTCCGCGCCGCGGGCCTTGGCCGCGGTGATGGCGTCAAATACGACCGCGCCGGGGTCAGAGCCCTCGCCGTGCCTGACGATGTCGCAGTGCGCGCGGTCGGCCCACACGGTCAGCTGCTCGGCCGCCGCCGCGCGGAACGTGTCCGCCGCCGCGAGGAGGACTTTTTTGCCCTCCGCGGTATACCGGGCGGCGAGCTTGCCTATGGTGGTGGTCTTGCCCACACCGTTCACGCCGACCATAAGGATGACGGACGGTTTTGTCTCCAGCTTCAGCTCAAAGCTGCCCACGCTCAGGTGCTCGGCGAGTATATCCACCAGGGCGCCCTTCACCTCTTCCGGCCCGCGCAGGGCGTTGGTACGCACCCGCTCGCGCAGCTCCTCGACGGCCTTCATCGCCGTCTCTGCGCCCGCGTCGGCCAGGATCAGCGAGTCTTCAAGCTCCTCGAAGAATTCCTCATTCTCGCCGGTGAACTCGGCGAACATGCTGCCCATCTGGCGGCGGGTCTTTTCAAGCCCCTGCTTTATCTTGTCGAAGAACCCCATTGTCTTCCTCCTCTATCTGCTTTGCGGCCTCGTCCAGGTCCAGCTCTATGACCTTGGACACGCCCTTTTCCTGCATCGTCACCCCGTACAGCCTGTCGGCCTCCTCCATGGTGCCGCGGCGGTGGGTTATGACTATGAACTGCGTCTTTCCGCTCAGCTCGCGCATATGGGAGGCAAAGCGGTTGACGTTGGCCTCGTCCAGCGCGGCCTCTATCTCGTCCATCACGCAGAACGGCGTGGGCCGTATTTTTATAATCGCAAAGTACAGCGCTATGGCCACGAAGGCCATCTCTCCGCCGGAGAGCAGCGTCAGCGTAGTGACCGCCTTGCCGGGCGGCTGCACGCGGATATCTATGTCGCCCGTGAGCACGTCGTCGGCCGGCGTTATGGTCAGCTCCGCGCTGCCGCCGCCGAAGAGCTCGGTGAACGTCTCCTTGAAGCTCTCATTGATTGCGGCGAACTCGCGGGAGAATATACTTCTCATTTCCCCGGTTATATCGGAAATTATACCCAGAAGCTCGTTTTTTGCCTTCTCGACGTCGTCGCGCTGCCCGGCCAGGAACTCGTACCGCTCGCTCACGCGCTTGTACTCGTCGATGGCGCCTATATTCGGGTTGCCCAGCGAGCCCATCTCCTTGCGGAGGTCGGCAATACGCCGTGCCGCCTTCGCGCGGCTCTCCACCGGCTCCCGCAGCGCTTCCGCGGCGCTGTGGCTGAGCTCGTAGCCGTCCCAGAGCTTGTCCGTCAGCTGCTTTTCCTCCATCTCGGCGCTGAGCTTTTTCTGCTCTGCCCTGGCCAGGGCCCGCTCCAGGTCGAGTATGGCCGCATTCTTCTCCTGCGCGGCCTTGTCCGTGCGCGTGCGCTCGCCCTCGACCTCCAGGCGTGTGGCCGTGGCCTCGCTGATGGAGGCGCGTATTTTCTCGGCCTCGGCGTTCAGCTCGGCTGTGCGGGCGTTGACTCCGTCGAGCTCGCGCTGATAGCTGTCCACGGCGGCCAAAGTGTCCGCTATGGCCTTCTCACGCGCGGCCCTGTCGCCGGTGAGTCCTGTCAGCAGGACCTCGAACTGCTGCACGGCGCTCTGCGTCGCGCGGCGCTCCGCTTCCAGGGAGGCGAGCTCGTTATTGATATTCTGCAGCTCCTGGGCCGCCACGTCCAGCTCATAGCGCGCGGCGGCAAGCGTGCGCTTGAGCTCGTCGCATTTGGCGCTCAGCTCGTCGCGGCGCCTGGCCATGCGACCGCGTCCGGCCTGCAGCTTCTCCAGTTCGCTGCGGCGCGAGAGTATGCCGGCGTTCTTACCGGCGCTGCCGCCTGTCATGGAGCCGCCGGCGTTCATGACCTGGCCGTCAAGGGTGACGATGCGCACCCGTCCGCCGTTGCGGCGGGAGATGGCTATCGCATCCGTCAGGGTCTCGGCTATGAGCGTGCGCCCCAGCAGGTTTTCAAACACGTTTTTATAACGCGGGTCAAAATCTATCAGGTCCACCGCGAGACCGAGGCAGCCCTCGTCCTCGCCTGGGATGCGGTCCAGCCGTCCGCCGCGCATGGCATCCATGGGAAGGAAGGTGGCCCGGCCGGCGTTGCGGCGCTGCAGGAACTCTATGGCGCGCTTGCCGTCGTTCTGCGTGTCCACGACGACGTTCTGTATCGCCGCCCCCAGCGCGGTCTCTATGGCCAGCGCCGTCTGCTCCTCCGTACGCAGGAGTTCCGACACCGTGCCGTGCACACCGCGCAGCGAGCCGCGCCTGGCCTCGCGCATGACGGCCTTGACCGCCCCGCCGAAGCCCTCGTACTCGCGCTCCATCTCTTCGAGCATGTTTATGCGCGAGTCAGCGCTGTTGAGCTCGACGATCTGCTTTGTCAGCTCGTCGGTGAGCTCGTTCAGGTCCCTCTCGCGGTTGGCTATGCGCATCCTGCGCCCCTCGGCGACATTTTTGGCGCTCTCGGCCTCCTCGTTCAGGGCGCTGCGGCGCTTGTCAATCTCGCCTATGCGGCGGCGGTGCTCCTCTATCTGTTCCGCCACGCCCTGTGCGCGTCCGGACTGCTCGGTGAGCTCGGATTTCATGCGCTCGGCGCTCTGGGCGGAGGACTCTATGCGGCTTTTCAGCGCGGCGGCGCGCGCGTCCTGCTCGGCGATGAGCGATTGCGTGCGCGTTAGCGCGGAGCGCTTTTCCTCCGCCTCCACGTCCTTGGCGCGCATGCGCTCGGTCAGCACCTCGCTGCGGCTGTACAGACCCTGCAGCTCCCTCTTGGCGCCTTCCAGGGCCGCCTTTGTCTCGTTGTACTCGGCCTCCACCATGTCCGCCTGCGCGTGTATGACGTCCAAGTCGTACATCCACAGGCTTACCTCTGCCACGCGCAGCTCGTCGCGCAGGGTCAGGTAGCGCCTGGCGACCTCGGCCTGTTCCTTGAGGGGCTTTACCTGCAGCTCCAGCTCCTCAATTTTGTCGTTTATGCGCAGGAGGTTCTCGTCCGTCCGGGCCAGGCGGCGCTCGGCCTCCTCCTTGCGGTAGCGGTAGCGGGATATGCCCGCGGCCTCCTCAAGCACCTCGCGGCGCTCGGCGCTCTTGCCGCTGACTATCTCGGCTATGCGGCCCTGGCCGATGATCGAGTATCCGTCCCGGCCCATGCCGGTGTCCATGAGCAGCTCGTTCACGTCGCGCAGGCGCACCTGGCGGCGGTTGATGTAATACTCGCTCTCTCCCGAACGGTAATACTTGCGGGTGATGGCGACCTCCTCGGCGTCTATGTCAAAAAGCCCGGCCGAGTTGTCCAGGATCAGCGACACCTGCGCCACGCCCATGCTGGGCCGTTTTGCCGTGCCGCCGAAGATGACGTCCTGCATCTTCCCGCCGCGCAGCGTACGGCTGCTCTGCTCGCCCATGACCCACAAAATGGCGTCGGAAATATTCGATTTGCCGGAACCGTTGGGCCCCACGATGGCGGTGATGTCCCGCTCAAACGTGAGCCTCGTGCGTTCCGGAAAGCTCTTGAAGCCCTGGATTTCCAATGCCTTTAAGTACAAACCGCATTACCTCGCAAAAACATCCGCCCGAATTAAAATGCGGGCATAATATTATATTATAGCCGCACAGATTTTGCAAGAATTTGCGGCACATCAGGACGTAAAAAGGCCCGGGCTTTACCCGGGTCTTACTGTTCAATTTGCGCGGTGGGGCTCACGATCCGCCCTGAGCTGCAAAAGCACAGAGCCGCAGCCGCCGTCACCGCAGCTTTTTCCGCTGCCGTCTGCATCACTCAGCACTCGAAAGTCACCGTGTACTCACCGGCATCGTCGTCCCCGGCGGCGCACCAGACAAAGCCCACGGGGGCGTCCTTGGGCACCTGTGCGCTCCTGGCCGCGCCGTCGTGCATGAGCCCAGTCAGGTTCAAGACAAACGCCGCGCAGCACACAGCGCTCAATAGCAGAGACACGGCCGCAGTGGCAATAATGATGCGAATTGCTTTGCTTCTCGAGTTGGTCATACAAATCGCCTCCCTAAAGCGAGGGAAAGTATAGCACGCAAATGTATCCTAATTGCATCATGAAGATTACAATTTGGTCACAGTGCGGAAAAAGTTTCGTAAAAAAGCGTCAGCCAAGCTCGAGCGCGCTCACATCCGGGTCCCGGACTATCCTGAGCCCGCTCAGGCCGAAGCGCTCGATGAGGTACGCCCTGTTTGCGCCGTGCTGCCCCACCAGCTGGCTCATCAGCCGCGGGTTCACACGCAGGACGGCCCGTTCGCCTCTCTTTGCCCCTGACAATATTTTCTCCGCTCTGTCCCGCATTATACGCGATTTTACCAGCTCCCCCAGCGCGGGATGGTAGGCCCCGCCTACGGCGTCGCCGCCGGACAGGTCCTCCGTCGGGTTCAGCCCCAGGCGGATGACGGGGATGCCGGCCTGCTCGAACACCGGCAGGATGCGCGCGCAGACGCGCACGGCGTCCTCCACCGTGTGCTCCTTATACCGTCCGGCCCGCCACAGGTCGCACAGCGCGGTGTCCCGCACTATGACCGTGGGGTAGACGCGCACGCCGTCCGGGCCCAGCGCGGCAATCCGCCGCGCGCTCTCCACGTCGCTCTCGTCATCTGCGCCTGGCAGGCCGGTCATCATCTGCAATATGAGCCGGAACCCCGCGCCCTTGACGGCTCTCGCGGCGTCCTCCACGTCCGCCGCGGTGTGGCCGCGGCCGGAGAGCGCCAGCACGCGCTCGGACATGCTCTGCGCGCCGAGCTCTATCGTCTCCACGCCGTATCTGCGCAGCCGGCGCAGGACTGCACCGTCAATCGCATCCGGCCGCGTGGACAGGCGCAGGGAGGCTATGTCGCCCCGCTCCAGGTACGGCGCGGCCGCGCCCAGCAGCGACTCCTGCTCGGCGACGGGTATGGCCGTGAACGAACCTCCGTAGAAAGCCAGCTGGCGGCACGTACCCGGCGGGGTGAGCCTCAGCGCGTTCTCTATCGCCGAGACCACGTCCTCAGCCGTCGCGGGGGCGACGGAGCCGGATATGCGCCGCTGGTTGCAGAAGACGCAGTCGTTCGGGCATCCCAGGTGCGGTACGAAGACGGGTATTATGCTCTCCCGCGCGCTCATCTGTTCATTTCCCGCAGCGCGGCGCGGGCGGCGGCCTGCTCGGCCTCCTTTTTGGTGCGCCCCGAGCCGGAGCCGATGGGCCTGCCGTTCAGGCTCACCTGGCTGGTGAAGGTCTTGTCGTGGTCGGGGCCGCTCTCGCCCAGCAGCTCATAGGTGAGTACGCTGCCGCTCTTGCGCTGGACCAGCTCCTGCAGCTCCGTCTTGCAGTCGCCGACGGCGGGCATCTCCCCGTCGAGGGCGGTCAGTATGTAGCGCTCTATAAAGCCGCGCGCCACCTCCATGCCTCCGTCGAGATACATGGCGGCTATGAGGGCTTCTACCGCGTCGGCCAGGATGCTGGTGCGGTTCCTGCCTCCGGTGTGCTCCTCTCCCCTGCCCAGGCGGATATACTCGCCCAGGCCGAGCTGGGCCGCCACATGGTGCAGGCTCTCCTCGCACACCAGCTGCGCGCGCAGCCGCGTCATGCGCCCCTCCGGCAGGCCCGGAAAGCGGCGGTACAGAGCGTCTGCCACCACGAGGCCGAGCACGCTGTCGCCGAGGAACTCCAGACGCTCGTTGCTCTCACAGCTCCTGCCCCGGTTCTCGTTGGCATAGGAACTGTGAGTGAGCGCGTTTGTCAGCAGCTCCGCGTCCCGGAAGCTGTAGCCGATTTTTTCCTCTATGGCCTGCATCAGTTGGCCGAGGCTTTCTCCACGTAATCGACGAGGTCGCCGATGGTGCTTATGCCCTTGAGGTCGTCCTCGCTGATCTCGCCGAGGTCGAACATCTCCTCAATGGTCATGCTCAGCTCCACCACGTCCAGGCTGTCGGCGTTCAGGTCGTCGGTGAAGCTGGTCTCGCGGCTGAGGCTGTCGGCATCCACCACGAACTGCTTGGCTACCAGGTCACGGATCTTCTCATAAATCATTTTGTCTCCTCCATTTCCGCTGCCTCTTCGGGGTCGAGGCGCATGTGCTCTATGTTTTTCTCTATCTCTTCAATAACGCCGGCGCGTGAGAAGTTTACGGCCTGGCGTATTGCGCTGAATATAGCCTCCTCATTTGAGGAGCCGTGAGCCTTTATGACCGGCCTGGAAATGCCCAGCAGGGCCGTACCGCCAATTTTGTTGACGTCAAGCCCGTCCTTCATGGACTGAAGGTCGTTCTTGAGCACGGCGGCGGCCAGCTTGTTCTTGGTGCTGGCATAGAAAACGCCCTTGAGCTGGCCGAGGGCGAATTTGATCATGCCCTCGCTGGCCTTGAGGAAAACGTTGCCGGTAAAGCCGTCCGTCACCACAACGTCCACGCCGCCGGCCATGACGTCCGTACCCTCTACGTTGCCGATGAAGTTGATGCGCCCGGCGTCGGACGCCTTCTGCAGCAGCTTGAAGCTCTGCTTCTGCAGCGGCGCGCCCTTGGTTGGCTCAGAGCCGTTGCTCAGCAGGCCCACACGCGGCCGCGGGCAGCCCATGATCTTATCGGCGTAGAAACTGCCCATGTAGGCAAATTGCAGCAGATACTCGGGGGTGCACTCCACGTTTGCACCACAGTCTATTAGCATGACGCCCCGGGCACCGTTAGGCAGCACGGGCGCCAGGGCCGCGCGGCGTATGCCGGGTATGCGCTTGGCCGTGAGCGTGGCCCCGGTCAGCAGTGCGCCTGTGCTGCCGGCGGACACCACCGCGTCGCCCTCGCCGCTGCGCAGCATCTTCAGCGCAACGGACATGGACGAGTCCTTCTTGCGGCGCGTGGCCGTGCTGGGGTCGTCCTCCATCGTGATTATCTCCCGCGCGTCAACTATGTCTGCGCGGGCCTCGCCGCTCAGGAGCGGCTCTATTTTCTCTCTCTGGCCAATCAGCGTGACGTCTACGCCAAGCTCCCTGGCCGCTCTGAGCGCGCCCAGTACCGGGGCCTGCGGCGCGTTGTCGCCTCCCATTGCGTCAATAAGTATCCTCAACAGGTAAATACCTCCTTTGCTTTGAGCCGGTCTATGATCTCAAGGGAGCGTTTGGATATCTCCGCATTTTTGTTGCGCTTGCCCTTGACACGATAGCCCAGCGGCGTGATTATGCCAAAATTTATGTTCATCGGCTGGAAGTCGCCCACGCTGCCGCCGGAAACGTACTCGGCCAGGGCGCCTATGGCAGTCTCGCGCGGGAAGTCCACGCTCTCCATGCCCAGCACCCTTGCCGCCGTCTCCACGCCCACCAGCAGGCCGCTGGCGGCGCTCTCGACATACCCCTCCACGCCGGTCATCTGCCCGGCGAAGCTGATGCGCGGCTCGCTCCTGAGCCGGTAATACCTGTCCAGCAGGCGCGGCGAGTCGAGGTAGGTGTTGCGGTGCATGACGCCGTAGCGCACGAACTCGGCCTGCCCCAGCGCGGGTATCATGGAGAACACGCGCTTCTGCTCGCCCCAGGTGAGGTGGGTCTGGAACCCGACCAGGTTATAGAGCGTACCGTCGGCGTTGTCCTGCCGCAGCTGGACCACGGCGTAGTCCTCGGCGCCGGTGTTCGGGTTCACCAGCCCCACGGGCTTCATAGGCCCGTAGCGGAGCGTATCCTCGCCGCGGCGCGCCATCACCTCTACAGGCATGCATCCCTCGAACACGGCCCCGTCGTCAAAGCCGTGGACGGGCGCCTCCTTGGCGCCGCGCAGCTCCGCTACGAAGGCGGTGTACTCATCGCGCGTCATGGGGCAGTTTATATAGTCCGCCGTACCCTTGCCGTAGCGGCTGGCGCGGTAGGCGCTGGTCATGTCCACGCTCTCAAGCGTGACTATGGGCGCCACCGCATCGTAAAAATGCAGGTCAAACTCCGGGCAGAGCTGCTTTATCCTCTCCGCCATGGCGTCACTCGTGAGCGGGCCGGTGGCGATTACCACCTCCCCTGCGGGGATGTCAACGGCCTCTTCGCGGATGACCTCTATGTTGGGCTCGTTCTCCAGCTTCTCGGTGATATACCTGGCGAAGCCCTCACGGTCAACGGCCAGCGCGCCGCCGGCGGCTACGCGGTGCTTTTCCGCGCTCTCCATTATGAGCGAGCCCAAGCGGCGCATCTCCTCTTTCAGGAGGCCAACGGCGTTGGTGAGGTCGTCGCCGCGCAGGGAGTTCGAGCACACCAGCTCGGCAAAATACTCACTCTTGTGCGCCGGGGTATACCTGGCCGGCTTCATCTCCACCAGCCTGACATGTATTCCGCGCCGGGCCAGCTGCCAGGCGCACTCGCTGCCCGCAAGCCCCGCGCCGATGACGGTGACGGTCTGCATTATCCGGCCTCCTTTTCGCTGCCGGCCTTCTTGGCCGCGCTCTTGCGCGCAGCGGCGGACTTTTTCGGTGCCGTCTTACCGGCGGCTGTCTTCTTGGCCGCGGTTTTTTTCGCGGCCGGCTTTTTTTCCTCCGCCTCGGCCCCGTCCTGCCCGGATGCGTCCCCGGCGTTCTCGCCTTCGGCCTTGTCTGCCGCCTTCCTTGGCTTATAGCCGCGCTGCTCGGGCGGGAGGTAGTTCGCACACTCGGGATTGATGCAGAACGGCTTGCTGCGGCCGCGGCCGGAGCGCTTGAAGAGAGTCTTGCCGCACTCGGGGCAGTTGTCCTTGGTCGGCACGTCCCAGGTCATGAAGCCTATGATCTCCCTGCCGTCGGCGCCTGTGCCGCGCCAGGGGCAGTCCTTCCCGCGCTCGCAGGCGTAATATGCGTAGCCGTTGCGGGAGGTGCGCTTGAGCAGCCTGCCTCCGCAGGCCGGGCATTTGCCCGGCATCTCCACCACTATGGGCATGGTGAAGGTGCAGTCCGGGTAGCCGGGGCAGGCCAGGAAGCGGCCGAAGCGCCCGGATTTGTAGACGAGCTTGCGCCCGCAGTTGGGGCAGACCTCGTCAGACTCCTCGTCCGGCACCTTGATGCGTACGCCCTCCATGGCCGTCTCGGCGTCCTTCATCTCTTTTTCAAAGCCGCCGTAGAAGTCGGACAGGTAGTTCTTCCAGTCCTTCTCGCCCTTTTCTATCTCGTCCAGGCCGTCCTCCATGCGGGCGGTGAACTTGAGGTCAACTATATCCGGGAAGCGCTCCTCCATGAGCCCGGTCACCGTCTCGCCCAGCGAGGTGGGACGCAGGTAGCGCCCTTCCTTGACCACGTACTCGTGGCTGATTATCGTGGTGATGGTAGGCGCATAGGTACTCGGGCGGCCGATACCCTTCTCCTCCATCGCGCGGATGAGCGTCGCCTCCGTGTAGCGGCTGGGCGGCTGGGTGAAGCGCTGCTCCTTCTCGAGCTTTTTGCAGTTAGCGCTCTCGCCCTCGGTGAGGTTGGGTATGCGCTTGACGGGCGCGATGCTCTCGTCGTCCTTATCGTCGTCATACACGGCGGTATAGCCGGGGAAGACGAGCTCGGAATATCCGGCGCGGAACACATGGCCGGCGCAGGAGGCATCGACGGATACGTTATCATACACCGCGTTGGCCATCTGGCAGGCGGTGAAGCGGCCCCAGATGAGGCGGTAGAGCTGATACTGCTCGCGCGTCAGGTCCTTGCGCACCATCTCCGGCGCCAGGGCCGCGTTGGTGGGCCTGATGGCCTCGTGCGCGTCCTGGGCCCCGGCCCGGGCCTTATAGCGGCGCGGCTGCGCCGGGCAGTACGCCTCGCCGTAGTGCGCGGTTATATAGCTGCGCGCGGCGCTCAGGGCCTCCTCGCTCAGGCGCAGCGAGTCGGTACGCATGTAGGTGATAAGGCCGATGGTGCCCTGCCCGGTGATGTCCACGCCCTCGTAGAGCTGCTGGGCAATGCTCATCGTGCGCCGCGGCGTCATGCCCAGGCGGCGGCTGGCCTCCTGCTGCATGGTACTGGTTATAAACGGGGGCGAAGGGCTGCGCTCCTTCTTGCCGCGCTTGACCGCGTCTATGGTGAAGGTGCTGTCCTTCACGTCGGCAATGACGGCGTCAACCTGCGCCTCGTTTTTGAGCTCGGTCTTTTTCTTGCCCTCGCCGTAATAGCGGGCGGTGAACTCGCTCCCGTCGGCACGCAGCAGCGTGGCGTCCAGCAGCCAGTACTCCTCCGGCACAAAGGCGCGTATCTCGCGCTCACGGTCCACCACCATGCGCGTGGCCACGCTCTGTACGCGGCCGGCCGAGAGGCCGCGGCGGATCTTTTTCCACAGCAGCGGGCTCAGCTCATAGCCGACGATGCGGTCGAGTATGCGCCGCGCCTGCTGCGCGTCCACCAGGTCAATGTCGATGTCGCGCGGGGCCTTTATGCTCTCGGTCACGACCTTCTTGGTGATCTCGTTGAATGTGACGCGGCAGGCCTTGTCGTCCGGGAGCTCGAGAAGCTCCTTCAGGTGCCACGCTATAGCCTCGCCCTCGCGGTCCGGGTCGGTTGCCAGATAGACCATGCTGGCGGATTTGGCCCGCTTTTTCAACTCGGCTATTATGTCTTCCTTGCCCTTGACCGGTATATATTTGGGCGTAAACCCGTTTTCTATATCCACGCCCATAGTGCTCTTGGGCAGGTCCCTCAGATGGCCCATGCTGGCCACGACTTTAAAGTCCTCGCCCAGGTATTTCTCTATGGTCCTCGCCTTCGCCGGCGACTCGACTATCACGAGCGCCGTCTTTCCTTTCGCCATTAAAACGTCCTCACTTCTGACTGATTATATTGAGGGAAAATCTCTTTCCCGGTTCCTGACTTACATATCCTTTGATCTGAAGCATAGTCAGCTCGCCGAGCACCTGCGCGGCCGCCAGGCCGGTACGCTCTATTATATCGTCAACGTGGGTGTGCGGCTCGGTTATGGCCGTAATTATGGCCAGCTGTTCCGCACTGAGCCCCTCGAGCTGCTTCTTCAAGTCAATATATTCCTCACCTTCGGGCTTGTCAACGTCTTTTTTCGCCCGCAGCCTGCCAAGCAGCGACTTTTTCCGCCGGCCGGCGGCAGGCTGTGCGGTGGTTTCGCCCTTCTGCGCGGAGCTGATATCCGCCTCGGATGCGGGAGATGCGCCGTCCTCTTCGGCCTGCGGCTTCGTCTCCCACTCCTCGGGCAGCTCGCGGCGGCGTCCGCGCTCATCCAGGGTGGGAAAGCGCCCAGTGAACCCGCTCAGCACGTCCCACGCGCTCAGGGCCGGGTGCGCCCCCTCCATAATGAGCCGGTTTGTACCGGCCGAGCTGGCCGCGTCCGCATTCCCGGGCACGGCGAACACCTCGCGGCCCTGGCTGAGGGCCTCGTCCGCAAAGAGCAGCGCGCCGCTCCTCGCCGGGGCCTCAACCACCAGCGTGGCCACCGAGAGGCCGGAAGTGACGCGGTTCCTGGCCCGGTAAAACGAGGCGTTCCCCCGGGTGCCGGGCGGATACTCGCTGACGACAGCACCGATAACGGAGACGTCGTAGGCCAGCCCGCGCCCCTCCTGTACGGAGTCTATGGCGCCGCCCAGCACTCCTATGCACGTCCCTCCGGACATCAGGGCTCCCCTTGCGGCCGCCTCATCCACGCCGCGCGTGAGGCCGGAGACGACGAGGCCTCCGCACTTGGTTATACCGTAGCCCATGCGCTCGGCCATCTTTATGCCGTAGGGCGTGGCGCTGCGCGTGCCGACAACGGCCACGGAGCAGATGTCGTCCACATTTGGCAGGCGCCCCTTCACGTAGAGCACCATGGGCGGGTCGTATATCTCGCTCAGCCGCCTGGGGTAGGCCGCGTCCTGCATGGTGATAATTCCGACGTCCTGTTCGGCGCAGGCAGATATGACGCGCTTGGCCGCGCCGAGGTCCTTGTTCTCCGCGAGCACGCGGCACTCCTCAGGCGTCAGAAAGCCCAGCTGTTCATACTGCCGGTCGTCGGCATAAAACACCTCCCGCACGCTGCCGGCGGCCTCCAGCAGCCGGCTCTTGGCCCTGGGCCTCACATTCGTGAGCATGGAAAACCACACCCAGTATCTCAGCTCAGACACGGCGCACCTCCTCAGAGCGTCCGGCGGGCCATCTCCCACATGGCCACGGCGCCGGCCGCCGCGGCGTTGAGCGATTCACTGCCCGGCTTCATCGGAATTATAACCGTTCCGGCGCACATGTCAAGTATCTCCGCGCTCAAACCGTGCCCCTCATTGCCTATGGCCACGGCAGCGCGGGTGAAATCCACAGTGCGCAGATCGCGCGCCGAGGCGCTCAGCGCGGCGCCGTACAGCGTCAGGCCCAGCCCGCGCATCACGTCCGGCAGGTCTTCCACGCTGCACTCGCGCACGTACTGGCGGAACGCCGCGCCCATGCTGGCGCGCACCGCGCGGGGCGAGGTGCGGTCTGCGCAGCCTCCGGCCAGGATAACGGCGCCAATGCCCAGCGCGTTGGCCGTGCGTATGAGGGTACCGACATTGCCCGGATCCTGCATGTTCTCCAGCACCAGGGCGTTTTCCGGCCCGGACGGCGCAGCTATGGCAGGCATGCGCACGGAGAACACCGGGCCGGGGCTGTTTTTCACCGGAGAGGCATAGCCCACCAGCTCCGGCGGCGCCTCATATACAGGGCAGCCCAGTCCCTCCGGCAGCCGGGCTCCTCCGGTGCAGAGCACGCCCGTCACTTCGGCCCCCGCGCCCAGCGCCTCGCCGAGCAGCTTGACGCCGTCCAGCACCGTCTCCCCGCTCGTGCGCCTGAGCGATGCGTCGGACGCGAGTGCGCGCAGGCGCATGACATATGGATTTTTCCTGGAAGTTATTCTCTCCATACTCCGCGGTATACCTCTTTAATATAAACATCTTTTTTAGCATATGCGCAAACGCCGGATTTGTCAACCTCTACAATTAAATAAGTAAAAACCGCCCGGAATGTTATCCGGGCGGTTTTGTCCGCCTCCGGCGAAGGCGCGCCGCTCACACGTCCAGCACGAAGCGCTCCCAGGCGTTTACTATCTGCGTTGCGCCGTGCTGCACCACGCGGGGTATGTTCCGGCCGTAGTTCATATGCACGTGACCGTGCACCAGATATTTGGGCTCGTACTTGTTGAGGAAGTCCTCAAAGCACTCAAAGCCGCGGTGGGCGGCGTCCTCCGCATCCCCGTAGCCGCGCGGCGGGGCGTGGGTGAGCACTATGTCCACGCCCCCGGCCCTGCGTACCGCCCAGCCGGCCCGCCAGAGGCGGCGGCGCATCTGCCGCTCCGTGTACTGGTTCGCTCCGCCGTTATACCAGAGGCTGCCGCCCAGTCCCAAAATGCGCAGACCGTTTACTGTTACCAGCTTGTCCTCTATGCACTCGCAGCCCTCGGTCGGGTTGGTCCTGTAATTGGCGTCGTGGTTGCCGCGGACGTAGAGGAGCCTCGACCTGCCCATGGTCACCAGGAAGCTCAGATAGCTGGCCTTGAGGTCGCCGCAGGAGAGCATGAGGTCGTATTCGGCCAGGCGTCCGGGGCGGTAATAATCCCAGAGATAGGGGCTCTCCACATCCGAGAGCAGCAAAAGCTTCACTGTACTCCCCCCTTCTCCGGCGGTATGGAGTCGCGGTACACGCCCTGCAGGCGCACTATGGGGCGCGCCATGGGCAGCAGCTCGTCGTATCCGGGGATGCTCCCGTCCACGCAGTCGAGCAGCCAATCCATGAGCAGCACGTCCTCCGGGCTCAGCCAGCGGTTGCCGTCGCTCACCACCGAGCCGTCCTGAGAGCGGTAGCGGCGGTGGAAGACGGTCATCACGCCGTCGATAAGGCCGCGCGTGAGGATATTGGCGAGGCTGCGCACCCCGTCGGGCAGGTCGTCGGCCAGCTTGAGCCCCACGGCCCCGGAGGCCATGCCCCACCAGTAGTTGACCGCCTTGCCGCTGCCCTTGTAGGAGAGGGCATCCCAGCCGCCGTGGAGGATGGACGATATCAGGCGGATATAGAAGTTACCCCAGTCCCAGTACGGCGAGGCCAGGGCCCTGAGCGAGCCGTCCGGCCGCACCAGGCTGAGCCCCCAGTCGCCCTGCGGCATGTCCGGCATGGGCACGTCGCGGTTGGAGATCACGTCCACCCCGCAGTTTTTCAGCTCGGCTATGGGGTCCTCGCTCACGCAGGACCAGGCCAGGCTGATGCGCACGTCCGGGTTGGTGAGCTTCGCCCCCAGTGCGAAGGCGTTAATGCTGGCTGGCACGCCGTATATGGGGCTGCTGGCGACGTAGCCGACGCGGTCGCACTTGGTCATGGCCCCTGCGATGGCGCCGGTGACGAACTTGCCCTCGTACACGCGGCTGTAGTAGGTGCGCACGCCGGGGTACGGCATGGCCACAGAGCAGTTGAGCACCTTCAGCTCCGGCCGCCGGGCCGCGAGCTTGCGGCAGGCGGAGATCAGCGGCGGCGTGGTGGCAAAGATCACCTCCGCACCGTCCCCGGCCGCCTTGTCCATCACCGCGTCCACATCCTCTCCGGGCTCGAGGTTGTATACGCTGACGCTCACCTTGTCTGCGAGGGCCTTTTCCATCGTGCGCCGGCCCTGGTCGTGGGCGGCTATCCATGCACTGTGCTCCGGGTCCTGCTGGTTTACGAACGCAACATTCAGGTGATTGGCCGTAAGCCGTGTGCCGAATATGCGCCCCAGCAGCCCCTTGGCGGGCGCTGTGTCCTCCTCATCGTCCACGCTGACCTCTATAGGCTCCGTCTGTGCCCGTGCCCTGACGTCGTCCCAGATGGCGGCCAGCGACTGGTTCATGGCCTTCTGCGTCAGCTCCTTGAGCGTTCCTATGGGGTAGAACTCCAGCCAGACGAGCAGCGCGTCTGCCACAGTCACGCCGAGGGAACCACCGTCGAGTTTTTCAAAGGCGGTCTTGAAATAGTGCCAGCCGGACTGGAAGCGGCGCCGCTCCTCCTCAGTCCACACGTGGTCCGGGTCGTGGCCCATGGCCGCCTGGAGCTTGGCGAAGCCGCCCCGGTGGCTGAAATACACCTGGTACTGCCCGCTCAGGCGGTAGAAGTCCATAAACTCGTAGTAGACCTGCACCGCCTCGTCTTCGGAATATATGGGTATCACCCGCGTGACGTACCCGGGTATACTGGGCGAGCCGAAGCTCTTGAGCACGCTCACGCGCTTGTTGCCCTCCTGTACATAGAAGCGCCCCATGTACTCGAAGCAGCGGACAGGGTCGCGGATGCCCTCATCGCTCAGGTGCGCGGCGCAGAGCTCTATCCACTTGGCGGCGAACTCGGTGTCCTGGCCGAGCAGGGGCATGAAGTCGGCGGCAAAGGCCGTGCGCCGCCCCACGCTCTTCGTGCCCACGATCTGCTCGGAGGGAATATCAATAACCCCCATGTCCACGCGCCCGGCCACCATAGAGTCGGTCAATATCTCGTCTAGTATCTGCAAATACGGGTAGCGCCCCTTCAGGACGCACTCTTTATAGGTCTTCTGCCCAACCTTCAGCGCCTGGGCGTACTGCGCGCTTGCCTCAGCCAGACTCAAGCTGACGCCTCCTTTTGAATTATCAGTCGCCCCATTGTAACAACCGCTGCCGGGGAAGTCAAGCAAATAGAGCGGTTGTTTTGTTATTATGTCAACTTATATCCCCTATAAACGCCGCCCCGGCGCAAACCTGGGCGGCGTTTGAAAAATGACTGTGCTCAGGCCACAAGCCTGGCTATTACGGGTACTATTCCATTTATCACCGTGCGGGTGGCGTCGATGCAGAGGTCAAAATTGAGCCTGTCGCCCCAGGTGCGTCCGGTGCAGAACTCGTAATGCCTGGCTCGGCGCCTGTCAATGCCGACAATCTTCTGCCGCAGCTCCCTGTCGGTGAGCTTTTCGTCCTCGAGGGCCTATCACGGCCGACTGTGATGATCCTTATGCTGCACTTCCCCTTTCAGTTTTCAAGCTCCTGGTGCACTTCACCATCTCGCAGATCACATATATAGCCACTGCCAGCTCGGTTATCGGCATGGCGAACCAGATTGAGTCTGCCCCGGCCGCGGCCGGCAGCAGGTATATCAGGATACCGCTGAGGACAAAGCCCCTGGCCACGGACACTATGAACGCGGCCTTCGGCTTCATCAGGGCCTGGAAATAATACGTGGAGAATATGTTCAGCGGCAGCAGGATAAAGGAGCTGCAGTAGCAGCGCATGATCCCCGGGGCAATCTCCAGCACCTCAGGCGTCGGGGACATGAAGATGCGGATGAACAAATTGGGGGCCGCCATGCACAGCACCGTCCAGAACAGGCTGAAGACTGCCGCGGTGCCCAGGGCATATTTCAGCGTCCGGCGTATCCTGTCGCCCCGGCCGGCTCCGAAGTTCGTGGAGATGATGGGCTGGGAGGCCTGGCCCACGCTGTAGGTGCAGCACTGGGCCAGTGTGCTTATATTGACGATAACACCGTAAACGGCCAGCGCGTCATTGCCCAGGTAGTTCATTATCTGGCGGTTGAAGAGTATCGTGAGGATACCCATGGCGACGTCTATGAAGAAGGTGGAGAAACCGGTCACGGTGATCTCTTTGAGCTTCCTGGGCAGCTGCGCCGGCTTTACCAGCTTCAGCATATTCTTCTTCATGAAGAAGTGCGTCATCATGACGATGAAGGTGATAGCAGAGCCGATAGCCGTGGCGAGGCCCGCGCCGTAGGCGCCCATGTCGCAGGTGAAAACGAAGAAGTAATCGCCGTAGACATTGAATATGCCGCCGGCGAGGACCGCGCCCGTGGCGAGGGCGGGGTTTTTGTCGTTGCGCAGATAGGCGGCCAGCATCTGGTTGAAGAGGAACAGCGGTATCGCGTACTTGATGGGCGCGACGTATTCGAGGCCGATAGTCAGCGAGTTGCCCTGCGCGCCGAACATCATAAGCAGCTCACGGTCGAAGAAGATTATCAGCAGCCAGATAACAGCTGCCAGGATGACGGAGCCGATCACCGAGGCGGTAAAATACTCGTTGGATTTTCTCTCCTGCCCCTGCTCCCTGCCGCGGATCGTGCTGAAGATTACCGAGCCGCCTATGCCCATTAACAGGCCGAAGCTGTAGATAATATTCCAAACCGGCGCCACGACGGCCAGGGCCGCCGAGCCGTCCGGACCGTGGTACTGCCCGACCATCGCCATGTCCACAATGGAGTATATGGACGAGATAAGGGCGCTGCCAAAGGCGGCGGCCAGGTATTTGAAGTACAAAGTCTTGACTTTTTCCTGGAGGAAATCCATTTTACCACATCCTTTTCAAACAAAAAAGCTGGATAAGGACAGACATTTCAGTCTGAGCCTTATCCAGCCAATCATTTCCTGCGAATGATTTGCCCTCCGAGCAAGCCTTGCAATGCTAGCACATTACGCCCGGCATGTCAACTGTAAAATGCGCCGCAGTCAAGTGCTTTGACCCGACGGAACCTGGACATAAAAAAGGAGGGCTTGGCCCTCCTTTTAAGGTTTAATAAAGCTTGGCTCCGGCGGGGATGTTGTCGTCCAGGACAATCAGGTTGAGCCTCTCCTCGCCGTCTTCCTTGTGCAGCGCGGAGATTATCATGCCGCATGAGTCGATGCCCATCATCTTCCTCGGCGGGAGGTTGGTGATGGCCAGCAGCGTCTTGCCGACAAGCGTCTCTGGCTCGTAGTAATCGTGGATGCCGCTGAGTATGACGCGATCTTCGCCCGAGCCGTCGTCCAGCACAAACTTCAGGAGCTTCTTGCTCTTCTTGACGGCCTCGCACTCCTTGACCTTGACCACACGGAAATCCGACTTGCTGAAGGTCTCAAAGTCCACAAAGTCGGCAAACAGGGGCTCGACTGCCACCTTGGAGAAATCAGTCGCTCCCAGCTTGTTGACCGGCATGCCCTTGAGCGTGGCCGTGAGCACTTCGCTGAGCTGATCCATCGTCTCGCTCACGGCGGCAGTGTCGTTCTTCTGGATATCCAGCGGTTTCATCGTGGGGAACACCCCGCCGGTCTCTTCATCCGGTTTCGTCACGGCCTGACGTGTTGAAAAAGCGCCATTTTTACGAGGTTTTTCTAACTTTTTGGATTCCATAGGATGTCCTCCTGCTCCGTCTGATTCGGGGCAAAAGTTGTAGAAAAGTTGTAGAAAGTTGTATTGGCACGAAATCGGCTCAATGACGACTTAAAATTGGCACAACGAATGGCTACATTGTTTTCAAAGGGAACATTTTGAAAACCGCCCCACTTACAGTAAAAACTGCACGAACTTTGTATAGGATTGCCAAGCAAATCCATACATAAACAAGTATAGCATAAGTCTCAAAGATATTCAAGTCAACGGTTTTTTCGTTGGCGAACTCAATTTCATACCTTATATATAAAAAGGAGAAAGCTATGCCAACCTATCAATTACAAATTAAACAGGTGGTGGACTACCCACGCTGCCGGATCTACCGGCAGTTCGTCCGCTTTCTGATGGAGGACCGGAGCATTCGCGTAAGCGGAGGCTCCGGCCTTTTTTATTTTACGGTACTTTGCAGTTACGCAAACTTCCGCACCTCATACCGCCGCATCGACGGCATCAGCTATACCGTCTACCCCGGCGAATGGGTCTGCACCCTCAAAGAACTGTCCCAATGGTTCCGCACCCGGTTCCAGTGCCAGGCGCTGGCCGAGCTGGAACGGCTACAGAAGCAGCACCTCATTTCTTTCCAGGCCCTGGGCCGCGGAAATGTAGTCCGCTATAAGATCTGCGACTGGGCGCGGCATAATACGGTCCTGGAGTACAATGCCCCCTGCCAGAAGGACACCGGCTTTTTCTTCCTGCCGGTTTCTGTTGCTACCGATCTTATCAGTTCAGACCGCTGCTCCGAGATGGACATTGTGCTGGACCTGTGGATCTCCGCCATCTACAACGACAATCAGGTGCAGGGATCAGACCTGGGGCCAGTGGTCTATTTCCGCAACGGCACCGGCAATCCCCTTGTTACCTACACGGAGCTGGCTGCCCGCTGGGGGCTGTCCCGGGCGACAGTCGGCCGTGTCCTGAAAAAGCTGGCCGCGCTGGACTACATCTCCCTCATGTCCTTCCCAGGCCGGCATGGCAGCGTAATCTATCTGCAAAAATATCTTTCCACCATGTTCGAAATTTCGGATGTGATGGTGGACAAAGAGGAGGTCGCTATGACGCTTAACATACGCCTGGAACTCCCGAAGGAGGACAGCGCAGGCCACGACGCTCCTGCCTTGGAGCATGAGGTCATCGTTTCAGATGAACTCGCCAGCGTTTCAAAATCGCACATTGAAATTATCCTTCAGAAAATGGCGCAAATCCTGATGGCACAAGGGATTTCGTGCTTTGGCTGCCCGCTCTCTCGCTACAAGTTATATCCCTTATCGGGCGACTGCCGGGAAGATTTACTTCCCCGCGCGCGAGAGCAATCCCTGCTGCGTTTCGGCCTTGCTGTTCTGTGCGGGAACAAGCAGGTCACCACTTTTGAACTTACACTCTCTCCCTCGGTGGAGAATTGAACAGGAGGTCTTACCATGAAGAAATTTGTTGAAAAAGATGTCGCAGAGAACCCTCTGTACCATGATACCTGGAAACTGCTGAAAAAATATCGCGACGTGGTTTGGAGCTTGGAGATTTCCGTCCAGCATGTGCGGGCCAAGTTCGAGATCGAATACGGCACTTCCATCGAGGAATTTCTGGATTCCGTCTACCTGGCCGGCGCAGACCTGAACGGGAGTGACATTGAGCACCATGCCAAGTGCATTGAGCGCAGCCACAAGATGCTGAAACTCCTGGATTCGGCAGTCGAATTGCTCCGCACCCGCCATAAGAACGGCGAGGCGTATTACTGGCTGCTGTACTACTCCTTCCTCTCTCCCCAGCAGCTGAAGAATGTGGAGGAAATCATCGAGAACCTGCGCCCGCACATCCGGGACATCTCCTTCCGCACCTACTACCGCAAGCGGCGGGAGGCCATTGACGCCCTCAGCTCGGTGCTGTGGGGCTACACCTCCAAGGACAGTCTGGATGTGCTGGAGCAGTTTTTCCCGGAGCCAAAAGCCACCGAAAAAAAGGCGGGCAAATAATTGGCACACTTCGGGATTGAAATTGGCGCGTTCCTGCCCTTGAGCCGTAAATCCCTATGTGTTAGACTGAATATGCTCAAACTTGTATCCAAAACTGAACGGGCGGCGAACAGCACCTTTTCCAAGGTGCTTTTTTGCTGCCTAAATGGTCTTTGGCCGGAGAAGGAGTCCACATCTGCACGACGGATGCGGGCTCATTCTTTGCTTCTTTGAGCGACGAACATCACATTTGGATTGGAGGTCCGCAAATTGAAAAAACTGAAAATTCTTCAACAGCAGCGGCGGGAAGACGATAGCAGCCCGCCTCGTCGAGTTTCCATCGGCCGGATCGCCTATACGGCGTTCCTCT
>OLRU01000289.1_pt1 | contig 60244 bp, 54 predicted proteins | sample 1672961 | NCBI WGS metagenome assembly OLRU01 (sample SAMEA3136741, study PRJEB25190) | human gut metagenome | biome: human gut; feature: human-associated habitat; material: faeces | place: Austria | collected 2013
CAGCCATTTTCGTGTGGTTTTTCTGTGAAAAGCCTGAAAATCCCCTTCTTTCAGGGAATTTTCAGGCTCTTTTGCCGCCGGTCTGCGGCAGACGTTGATTTTTCTTAGTACAGCCGGACGGACATTCCTCATAAACCGACTGCTTCTCCCGTTGACATTCCCGCCGGAACGTGGTATAGTACCGCTTACGCCCAGAGAAGGGCGGTATATACCTCGGTAAAAAGGTTCCCTAAAAAACCTATTATTCACAAAAATTTCACATTTTTCAGGGAGTATTTGTTTTGGTATGTGCATGGAGGGAAGGGAAGCCGTCCATGTACCTGTCTGGATGAAAAAAGGAGTAAAACAATTCTATGTGGGATCTGTCTTTCAGCGCACTGAACGAGGACAGCGGCTTTTGGCCCCGTCTGCAGCGCCGCTGCTATGGGGGCTTCCGCCGTCTGTCCGGCCTAAGCCAGCGATTTTGGCTCAGCCGTGCCTATTTTCCGTTTTTGCTGTGGGTGGCGCTGGGCTTTGCCGCTCTGCGTCAGCCGGTCTATGGGGCCATGGCCCTGCTGGGGATCTGTATTTGGTTGCTGGTGTTCTGCCGGGATCTGCTGGCGTCGGTGACGCCGTTCCTGCTGGTATTTCTGCTGTCGACCCAGCGATATGAAAGTCTGGGGGATTTCCTCCCCTGCGCCGTGCTGGCGGCGCCGTTCTTTGCGGCGCTGATCTGGCACCTGATGGTCTGGCCCGTCACCTTCCGGGTGGGACGCAGCGCCACGGGGCTGCTGCTGGTGTCGGCGGCCACCCTGTTGGGGGGCTGCGGGATCCTGTCCATGCAGCAGCTGCTTCAGCCGCTGAGTTTGTACTACGCCGGGTGTCTCGGCGGCGGGATGCTGGTTTTCTATGTGCTGCTGCGGTCGTGCCTGACCTATTCCAAGGGCTACGACCTGCACCGGCGGTTCGCCGCCATTTTCTGCGTGCTGGGTGTGTGCATGGCGTGTCTGCTGATGCTGGATTACGCCGCGCGGTGGCAGGAATTTCTGCAGGTACATACCACCCTCTATCTCAAGTACCGCAACTTTGCCACGGCGCTGCTGCTGACTACCCTGCCCATGTCCTTTTATCTGTCGCTGAAAAAGCCCGCCCATCTGCTGGGTGTGGCGGTGCAGGCGGCAGGGCTGGCCCTTACCGGCAGCCGCAGCGCTCTGCTGTTCGGTGTGGCGCTGCTGGGACTGGGCTTCGTATATCTGGTGCGGTGGGGTCTCATTCCCCGGAAGGTCGTGCTGCCTCTGTGCGTGGCCGGTGCGGTGCTGGCGGTGCTGGTGGGCCCGGAGCTGCTGTCTCTGATGATGGACAGCCGCATGGAGGGCGGTCATCTGTTCCATCAGGGGGACTCCGTCCGGGTGCAGCTGTTCCTGCGGGGCATCACGGACTTCCTGCACAACCCCGTGTTTGGCATCGGCCTCATCAGCCAGCGCAACAGCGACCTCTTCACCGGTGTGGAGGGGAGCATGGTGTTCTACCACAACAGCATCGCCCAGATCATGGGCAGCATGGGTCTGGTGGGCATTGCCGCCTACGGCGTGCTGATGCGGGATCGTATCGCCCTGCTGCGGGCCGGAAAAACGCCCTTTGTCCGGGCGTTGGCTCTGAGCTATCTGGGGATGCTGCTGATCTCCCTGACCAACCCCGGCGAGTTCTGCCCCTTCCCCAATGCAGCGCTGATGGTGATGGTCTTTACTCTGGCGGAGGAGGCCACCGGCGACGTGGCCGTCCCCGTAGGAGAGATGCTGGGGTTTCGGCCTGCACGGCGGATATATCTGCCCCAGAAATAACGCTTTTCTTTCCCGGAACCGGACTTCCCCCGGTTCCGGGAATTTTTTTGGCACGGGACGAAGCAAGCTGCATAGGATAGGAAAAAAGGAGGTCTTTGCCTATGCAGTCAGCACAACCAACACCTGTGGACGTTTTCCTCAGGACCCACCCGGACCGGGGCGGCCTGCGCGTGCAGGTCACCTGCGGCGGCGGGCGCTTCCCCGTGGCCGGGGCGCAGGTGGTCATCAGCCGGGCCTTCGGCACGGAGGAGCACATATTTTACCGGGGCGTCACCGACGGCTCCGGTATCCTATCCGGCATCCGCCTGCCCGCCCCGCCCTTTGCCTGGTCTCAAGCCTCGGACACCGCCGCCCTCAGCGGGCTGGACTATCAGGTGTCGGTACAGCATCCCATGTTCCAGCCGGTGGCTGGCCGGACGGCGACGGTATTCGACGGAGTGGAGACCATCCTGCCGGTGATGCTGGAGCCAGTGGTGTGAGAAAGGAGCGTGCATGATGCCCTATCCCTATCCCGTGGTGCCGGAGACCATCACGGTGCATCTGGGGGCGCCGGGGGAGTCCGCCCGGAACGTGGTGGTACCCTTCGCCCAGTACATCAAGAACGTGGCCTCCCACGAAATTTATCCTACCTGGCCGGAGAGTGCCATCCGAGCCAACATTCTGGCCCAGATCTCCTACGCCCTGAACCGGGTGTACACGGAGTATTACCGGGCCAGAGGGTACGACTTCGACATCACCTCCACCACCCGGTACGATCAGGCCTATGTGGAGGACGGCGACATATTCGAGAATATCAGCCGCATCGTGGACGATATTTTCAACAACTATATCGTGCGGCAGGGCAGCGTGGAGCCGCTGTTCGCCCAGTTCTGCGACGGGGTGCGTACCCGGTGCGGTGGCCTGTCCCAATGGGGCAGCGTGGATCTGGCGGAGGAGGGCATGACGCCCTACGAAATTTTGCAGTACTACTACGGTGGCGACATCAATCTGGTGATGAATGCGCCGGTAGGCGGGAACGTGGCCTCCTATCCGGGGCGGCCCCTGCGGCGGGGCGACGCCGGCAACGACGTGCAGACCCTGAAGCGGCAGCTCAACCGCATCGGGAAGAACTACCCCGCCATCCCGGCGCTGGACGACAGCTTCGTCTTTGACGAGGACATGGAGGAGGCGGTGCGGGTCTTTCAGCAGATCTTCAATCTGGCGCAGGACGGCATCGCGGGCAAGGCCACATGGTACAAGATCAAGCAGATCTACAACGGCGTCAAGCAGCTGTCGGAACTCAGCAGCGAGGGACTCACCATCCCCGAGGTGCAGCGGCGGTACGCCGAGGAGCTGCGGCTGGGAGACAGCGGCATCGACGTGCGGACGGTGCGGTTCTATCTGGCGTTTCTGGGGTACTTTCTGCCGGAACTGCCCATGATCTCTCTGTCCGACGACTTCGATCAGGAGCTGCTGGATGCGGTATACACCTTCCAGCGGGTCTACGGTCTGCCAGTGGACGGCGTGGTGGACCGGGAGACGTGGAACGCCCTGCAAACGGCCTATCAGAAGGTACTGGCGGAACTGCCGGAGGATTACCGGCAATTCGCCGGGGAGGTCTATCCGGGGCGGTTTCTGGTGCGGGGCGACCGGGGCGAACAGGTGGCCCTGATGCAGGAGCGGCTCAACCAGATCAGCCGGGAGGACGAGACTCTGCCCAGTCTGGTGGTGGACGGTATCTTCGGCCCCGCCACTCAGCAGGCGGTGCTGACCCTCCAGCGGCAGCTGGGCTTCGACCCCACCGGGGCCGTGGGGCCGGTGCTGTGGGCGCAGATCATTACGCTGGGCGAGGAGTACTGAAAAATGGGAGGAAGGGGCAAAGGCCCTTCCTCCCATTTTTCTATGTGTTCTCCGCCGGATAGAGGAGGGATGCCTGAAAGCCGTTTTCCCCCAATGCCATGATATCCCCACCCACGATGACGTCGCCGCAGAGATAGAGGTTCACCTGCACATCTCCGGTGCGGCCGGGGTAATTGGTGACGGTGTAGGTGCAGCGGGTAACGGTCTGACCGTCGTAGTCCGCCAAGGGCAGGCCCGCCTCCTGCTGGAGGGCCAGATAGTCCTCCTGTCCCTCCAGCGACAGCTGCACCGTCAGGGTGCGCACCGGCTGCTCCTCCGTCTGCCAGCCCTGCTGCTCCAGCCATGCCCGGCGGGCGGCATCGTCCTTGGCGGTCACCGGGGTCTGGGAGGAACGGGCGGTACAGGCAGTCAGCAGCATCAGCAGCAGGCACAGCCCCGCAAGACAGCGCTTCACAGGCACGCAGCTCCTTTCGTTTTTTCCATCGCTTTGTCCTCAGCTTATTCCGTTTCCCGGTGGGATATGCTATAATGAGAAAAACTGCGGCAGGAGGGCTGGTTATGGAGCGCTTGGACAAGATCATCGCCGGAACGGGCAAATACTCCCGGCGGGAGGTAAAGGAGCTGGTGCGGCAGGGCCGGGTGGTGGTGGACGGACGGTTGGCCTCCTCCCCAGAGGAAAAGGTGGACGCCGACGCCGCCTGCCTGCTGGTGGACGGTCAGTCACTGGACTGCCGCCGGTACACCTATCTCATGCTCCACAAGCCCGCCGGGGTCCTGTCGGCCCGGGTGGACGGACGGCAGCAGACGGTGCTGGACCTGCTGCCGCCGGAGCTGCGCAAACGGGATCTATCCCCAGTGGGGCGGCTGGATAAGGACACGGAGGGACTGCTGCTGCTGACCAACCACGGGGAGCTGACCCATCGGCTGCTGAGCCCCCGCTATCACGTGGACAAGGTGTACTACGCCCGTGTGGAGGGCGTGCTGACGGCGGCGGACACGGCGGCCTTCGCCGGCGGGATGGTGCTGGCCGACGGGCTGGAGTGCCTGCCGGCGGGGCTGGAGCTCCTCTCGCCGCAGGAGGCGCTGGTGACGCTGCGGGAGGGGAAATTCCATCAGGTGAAGCGGATGCTGGCCGCTTGCGGAAAACCGGTGACGTACCTGAAGCGGCTTTCCATGGGGCCGCTGCGGCTGGATGAAGCGCTGGCGCCAGGGGCCTTCCGACCCCTGACCGAGGGGGAGATACACACCCTTCTTGACATATGTGGACTGAATGCCTCGACATAACGCCAAAAAATGCCCCAAAATTTTTGTGAAAAATACAAGAAAATACTTGCAAAATCGTGATTCTGACGATATAATAGAGCACGAAGCTAAGTAGTTTGCACAAAATATCCATCAGCTCTATATCAGGAGGGACTGACTATGTCCGGGAGAATTTTTCAGAACGTCGTTTTACAGTTCAAGGATACCACCGATCGCACCGTGGGCGTCATTGACGCCGAGGGTACCGTCATCGCTTGCAGCGAGCTGACGGGTATCGGCAAGAAGTGGGCCAAGTATGTGGAGGCCATCGACGCCGCCGAGGGCGGCTGCATTGCGCTGGAGGGCAAGACCTTCAAGGCGCTGCCCGGCTGGGGCGGACATTTTGACTATGCCGTGTTCGCCACCGGCGATGACAGCGTGGGCCGCACCGTGTGCGCCATGGCCTGCGTGGCTCTGAACTCCGCCAAGACGTACTATGAGGAAAAGCACGACAAGGGCTCCTTCATCAAGAACATCATCTCCGACAACATCCTTATCAGCGACATCTATATGCGGGCCAAGGAGCTGCACGTGGCCGCCGAGGTACCCCGCGGCGTATTCGTCATCCGGCCTGTGGAGGGCCGCAGCGAGGGCATCTCTCTGGAGGTGGTGCAGAATCTCTTCCCCGACCGGCAGAATGACTTCGTCATCAGCGTGGGTGAGACGGACGTGGCGCTGATCCACCAGATGCCGGAGAGCACCACCAACAAGGATCTGGAGAAGGTGGCCACCACCATCGAGGAGGCCCTGCGGGAGGACGGTGAGAGCCGTGTGTTCGTAGGCATCGGTACGCTGGCCCTGCATCTGCGGGATCTGGCCAAGTCCTATAAGGAGGCCCAGATCGCCATCGAGGTGGGCAAGGTGTTCGACACGGAGCGCTATGTCATCAACTACGAGAATCTGGGCATTGGCCGCCTGATCTATCAGCTCCCCACCACCCTGTGCGAGATGTTTTTGCAGGAGGTGTTCAAGAAGAACCCCATCGATGCGCTGGATCAGGAGACGCTGTTCACCATCTACAAGTTCTTTGAGAACAACCTGAACGTCTCCGAGACCGCTCGGAAGCTGTTCGTCCACCGGAACACGCTGGTGTACCGGCTGGAGAAGATCAAGAAGCTGACGGGTCTGGATCTGCGGGAGTTTGACGACGCCATCACCTTCAAGGTAGCGCTGATGGTGAAGAAGTACCTCACCAGCCGGGGCATCGACGCCTGACGGCTGCATAGAAAACCAAAGAAAAGACAGGCAGTGCCTCCGGCACTGCCTGTCTTTTGTCGTGGAAGGAGATCGCCGGTCACGGCTTGGTGGGCTTTTGCAAAAGGATACAGATACCCGCCGCCAGCAGATAGACGCCGAAGGGGCGGCGCAGCAGCTCTGTATCCACAGAGAAGGACAGCCATGCCGCCAGCGCTGCCGCTATCAGTCCGGCGGGGATGGCGCTGCGAAGCACCGGCTTTTCCAGCAGGCCACTTTTCCCGTGGGACAGCAGCCCCATACCGGCGGTGGGCAGGAAGTACAGCAGGTTGATGGTCTGGGCGGTGCGCTGGTCCACCCCCAGCAGCAGCGTCATGCACAGCAGCAGAAGGGTCCCGCCGCCGACGCCCCACGCCGAGAGGATACCGGTGGCGAAGCCCACCGCCAGCGGCAGCAGCCACGCCGTCACAGGAGATACCTCACACCGCCGTACAGCAGAAAGCAGGCGAAGATGCGCCGCAGCCACAGGTTGGATACCTTCTGAAACAGGCGGCCTCCCACGAAGCCGCCGCCCAGTCCCCCCAACAGATAGGGCAGGGCCTGCATCCAGTCCAGCGGCTGCCGCCACAGGCTGATGGCCGCCGACAGCAGGCACAAGGGCAGGATGGCTGCCACGCAGGTGGCCAGCGCCCGTTTCTGCTCCATGTGGCACCAGCCTGTCAGGGCCGGGGCCAGCACCATACCGCCGCCCCCGCCGAACAGGCCGTTCACCGCCCCGGCGGCAGCGCCGGACAGGGCGTATTTCATGTGATCCGTCATGGCCCTCCCTCCTTCCTATGTAGCCGCCCGGCGCACCGGGCGGTGTGCCGTTACAGCTTGCGGTAGCTCTGGCAGTCGGTACACTGGTCCATGGAGGGGTTGGCCTCGTGGGTGCCTACCTGAATACTGGTGAGGCCGCAGTGATCCACATCCTGACAGTGGTGGGCGCAGTTGGTGACACTGCATTTGATGGCGGAGTTGGGGGTGCAGTTGCAGCCGTCGTTGGTACAGTTCTTGCTCATGATACGTTCCTCCAGAAAAATAGAGTCAGGCGCAAAGCCTGACTCTATTTTGTCTTGAAACGGATTTTTTATGCGTCTATATGCCCAGCAGCCACGAAGCGAAGCGGAAATAGATCAGCAGACTGGTGGCATCCACGATGGTGGTGATGAAGGGACTGGCCATCACCGCCGGGTCCAAGCCAATCTTCTCCGCCAGCAGCGGCAGTGAGCAGCCCACACACTTGGCGAATACCACTACGAACATGATGGTCAGGCACACCACCAGACACACCACGGGGGTCACGGCGGCATTGCCCAACAGCAGACGGTCCACCAGCTGCATTTTCACGAAATTGGCCGCCGCCAGACACGAGCCGCACAGCAGCGACACCCGCAGCTCCTTCCACAGGACCTTCAGGATGTCAGAGAAATCCACCTCGTCCAGACTTAAGGCACGGATGACCGCCACGCTGGCCTGCGTACCGGAGTTACCGCCGGTGCCGGAGAGCATGGGGATATAGGAGTTCAGCACCAGACACGCCGCCAGAGCGCTCTCATAGTGGTTGAGGATCATGCCGGTGAAGGTGGCCGACAGCATGAGGATCATCAGCCACGGCAGACGGGCTCGCCACGTGGCGAAGATGCCGGCCTTCAGATAGGGCTTGTCGGAGGGCAGCATAGCGGCCATCTTCTCGAAGTCCTCCGTGGTCTCCTCCTCGATAACGTCCATAGCGTCGTCCACGGTGACGATGCCCACCAAGCGGTTCTCCAGATCCACCACGGGCATGGCCAGAAAGCCGTATTTGCTCAGGGCCTGTGCGGCGTCCTCTTTGTCGTCCATGGTGCTGACCCAGACCACGTTGGGATCCATGATGTCCTCGATGAGGTCATCCTCCTCCGCCAGCAGCAGGTCACGCACCGACAGCACCCCCAGCAGGCGACGGGTAGGATCGGTGACGTACAGGATGTTGATGGTCTCCAGCTCGCCGCCAATACGGCGGATGCGCTTGAAGGCGTCCTCCACCGTCATGTCCTTTTTCAGGGACAGGAACTCCATGTTCATGATGGAGCCGGTGGAGTCCTCCGGGTACTTCAAAATCTCGTTAATGGATTTTCGCATTTCTGGCGTTGCTTTATCCAGAATTCGGATCACTACGCTGGCGGGCATCTCCTCCACGATGTCCACGGCATCGTCCAGATACAGCTCGTCCAGCACCTCCTTCAGCTCGGTGTTGGAAAAGCCGTTGATGAGCATCTCCTGGGAGTCGGACTCCAGCTCCACGAACACCTCCGCCGCCAGCTCCTTGGGCAGCAGCCGGTACAGCAGGGGCATCAGCTCCCCGCCGGACTCCTCCAGCAGCAGAGCGATGTCGGCAGGCTCCATGGGGAGAAAGAGGTCCCGCAGGCGGGCATACTGTTTACTTCGGGCCAGCTCCTTGATCTCATCCAGATACCGGTCCAGCTCTTCCTCGTAGTCTACCATATCGGCTCCTCCTTCCCCGCATCATAAAAAATCCCGCAGTCGGCGTTTGCCTGCTGCGGTCACATTGCGATCGGGTCACCGCCGTGACCTGAGCACCGTAACAAGCTTTAGCATCGTGGGGCGGTGAAGCTGCATTAGATGATACCTTGGTTTCGATATCGCCTGTTCAAACCCTCTCATGGTGTCTCCACCACTCTGCGGCAGCAGCCCATATCCCTACGGTAGCCTTACCTACCGGGAAATATATCATGCAATATAAATGTATCGTAAAGCAAAAATCACCAGATGTCAACCCTAAGATACAGAACATTCCGTGCATTTGTTCCATCAAATCCTTCGGTTAACCTTGCAATTCTCGGCGTGAGCCGTTATAATAGTCTGTATATACAACCTGTATGGGTCTGTAAATCCTGAGAAAGTAGGTGGCGGCATGGAAAATTCTCCTCAGTATGTGATCGAAATGCTTCACATCACCAAGGAGTTTCCCGGCATCAAGGCCAATGACGACATCACCCTTCAGCTGCGGAAGGGCGAGATCCACGCCCTTCTGGGGGAAAATGGCGCCGGTAAATCCACGCTGATGTCCGTCCTGTTCGGGCTGTACCAGCCGGAAGAAGGCGAGATTCGAAAAAATGGACAGACAGTAAAGATCAATGACCCCAACGACGCAACAGCGCTGGGGATCGGTATGGTGCATCAGCACTTCCAGCTGGTGGACGTGTTCACGGTGCTGGACAATATCATTCTGGGTGCCGAGACCACGAAGATGGGCTTCCTGCAGAAGAAGGAGGCCCGGAAAAAGGTACAGGAGCTGTCGGAGCGGTACGGTCTGGCGGTAGATCTGGACGCCAAGGTGGAGGACATCACCGTCGGTATGCAGCAGCGTGTGGAGATCCTGAAGATGCTCTACCGGGACAACGAGATCCTCATCTTTGACGAGCCCACCGCCGTGCTGACGCCTCAGGAAATCGATGAGCTGCTGCTCATCATGAAGAATCTCACCAGGGAGGGCAAGTCCATCCTCTTCATCTCCCACAAGCTCAACGAGATCATGTCGGTGGCCGACCGGGTCACGGTGCTGCGCAAGGGCAAGTACATCGGCACTGTCAACACCAAGGACACCAACAAGCAGGAGCTGTCCAACATGATGGTGGGCCGCCCCGTACAGCTGCAGGTCAACAAGGACGAGGCCCATCCCGGCGATGTGGTGCTCAGCGTGAAGAACTTCACCGTCCCCTCCCATCTGCACAAGAAGGATGCCGTACATAATGTCAGCTTTGACGTGCGGGCCGGCGAGATCGTCTGCATCGCCGGTATCGACGGCAACGGCCAGACGGAGTTCATCCACGGTCTGACGGGCCTTGACAAGAGCTCCGGCGGCAGCATCACCGTCTGCGGCCACGACATCTCCCACTATTCCATCCACCACCGGGGCGAGTACATCAGCCACATCCCGGAGGACCGCCACAAGCACGGTCTGGTGCTGGATTTCACGCTGGAGCAGAATCTGGTGCTCCAGCGGTACAAGGAGCCACAGTTCGAGAAGGGGGGCTTCATCAAGCGGGACTCCGTCCGCAGCTACGCCCAACAGCTGATCGAGAAATTCGACGTCCGCAGCGGTCAGGGCCCCATCACCGTGGTCCGCAGTATGTCCGGCGGCAACCAGCAGAAGGCCATCATCGCCCGTGAGCTGGACCGGGATAAGCCTCTGATCGTGGCCGTTCAGCCCACCCGTGGTCTGGACGTGGGCGCCATCGAGTATATCCACAGCCAGTTGGTGGCCGAGCGGGACCGTGGCAAGGCGGTGCTGCTGGTGTCTCTGGAGCTGGATGAGGTCATGAGCCTCTCCGACCGCATCCTCGTCATGTACGAGGGGGAGATCGTGGGCCAGTTGGACCCCAAAAAGACCACCGTATCCGAGCTGGGCCTGTATATGTCCGGTGCAAAGCGTGACAACAAAGGAGGCGATGAAGCGTGAAGCATTCCGCAGCCACTCTGTACCAAAAGGAAGGCACCAAAAAGGTGCTGGCGTCCCTGATCTCCATTTTGGTGGGTCTGCTGGTGGGCGGCATCGCCGTCATTCTGGTGGGCTGCTTCAATGAGAAGATCTCCCTCTCCGGCGCATGGGACGGCTTCCGCATCATCTTCGCCGGCATCTTCAGCACCGGCCGCAATGCCGCCGGTGAGCTGACCTGGGGCTTCAATGCCGTCAACACCGGCGATATGTTGTTCCGGGCCACGCCCCTGATCATGACGGGTCTCTCCGTGGCCGTGGCCTTCAAGACGGGCCTGTTCAACATCGGCGCTCCCGGTCAGTACCTGATCTCCACCATGGCGACGCTGATGATCGCCCTGAGCATCCCCTCTTCCTCCGTCCCCACCTGGATCATCTGGATCCTGGCCTTTTTGGGCGGCTGTCTGGCGGGCGCTCTGTGGGGCGCTCTGCCGGGTCTGGCCAAGGCGTGTCTCAACATCAATGAGGTGCTGGCCTGCATCATGACCAACTGGGTGGCCGCCAACCTTGTGACGTGGATGTTCGACATCAGCAACTTCAAGAACACCGTGGAGAACACCAAGTCCGGCTACATCTATAAGACCAGCTTCAACGGCGTGGCCACCCCCAAGCTGGGGCTGGATAAGCTGTTCCCCGGCTCTCAGGTCAACGCCGGTATTCTGGTGGCCATTCTGCTGGCCATCGCCATGTACATCCTCATGACCAAGACCACGCTGGGCTATGAGCTGCAGGCCTGCGGCGCCAACCGCCATGGCGCCCGCTACGCCGGCATCAAGGATAAGCGCAACATCGTGCTGTCCATGGCCATCGCCGGTGCGCTGGCCGGAGCCGGTGCGGCACTGTACTACCTGTCCGGCAACACGGAGTTCTACTGGTCCACCTATCAGTCTCTGCCCGCCGTGGGCTTCAACGGCATCCCCGTGGCGCTGCTGGCGCTGAATAACCCCATCGCCGTCATCTTCGCCGGCGTCTTCATGGCCATGCTGAAGATCGTTGGCCAGCAGCTGACCAACCTCACCGCCTACAACGAGTACATCACCGACGTCATCATCGCCGTCATCGTGTATCTAAGCGCTTTCTCTCTGGTGATCCGCATGATGCTCAGCGGCCGGAAGAAGAAAAAGATCGCTGTGGCAGACACGGCTCCCATCCCTCGGGGCGCCGCCGTGGAGGATCAGACCTCCCTGCTGCCGGAGGAGGAGAAAGCACCCGTAGAGGCCGCTGTCACAGACAGCGATAACGCAGAAGGAGGCGATCAGGCATGACATTTCTGGTACAGCAGACCCTGATCTATGCAGTACCCCTGATGATCGTGGCGCTGGCCGGTGTGTTTGCCGAGCGCAGCGGTATCATCAACCTGGCGCTGGAAGGTATCATGATCTTCGGTGCTTTCATCGGCGTGCTGTTCGTGCGCCTGATGCAGGGCAGCGCCGCCGTGCTGGCCGCTCAACAGACCGGGAACTGGGTGGCTATGCAGGGGCTGGAGCTTCTGGCTATGCTGGTGGCGGCAGCCATGGGCGCCGTGTTCTCCCTGCTGCTGAGCTTCGCCTCCATCAACCTGCGGGCCGACCAGACCATCGGCGGTACGGCCCTGAACCTGATGGCTCCGGCTCTGGTGCTGTTTCTGGTGCGTATCATCGCCAACCAGAACACCCTGCAGCTGGCTACCGGCGACTCCGCTACGTGGTTCATGATCCGAAAGTCCACCTTCGGCATCGACAAAAACACCGATCTTGGCTTCTTCGGCGAGACGTTTCTGGTGAAGGTCTATCTGGCTACCTACGTCTGCATCATCCTGTTCGTCATCCTGTCCATCATTCTCTATAAGACCCGCTTCGGCCTGCGGCTGCGGGCCTGCGGTGAGAATCCTCAGGCGGCGGACTCTCTGGGCATCAATGTCTACAAGATGCGCTATATCGGCACCACCATCTCCGGTGCGCTGGCGGGTATGGGCGGCTTTGTGTACGCCCTGACCACCGCCAACTGCTCCTCCAACGGCGACGTGGCGGGCTTCGGCTTTCTGGCGCTGGCCGTGATGATTTTCGGTAACTGGCGGCCTCTGAACATCGCCGGGGCCTCCCTCCTGTTTGGTCTGTTCAAATGCATCGCCGCCGCCTACTCCAGCATCGATATCAACGGCGACGGTGTGTACTGGCTGGCAGAGATTGGCATCAGCTCCCACCTGTACCGGATGCTTCCGTACATCATCACCCTGCTGGTGCTGGCCTTCACCTCCAAGAAGTCCCGTGCCCCCAAGGCGGAGGGCATCCCCTACGACAAGGCCCGCAGATAAGAGCGGCAGCTGCCTGTATTTTCAGGCGGCGACAACCTGTAAAAAATGGCACCCGACCAATGCGGGTGCCATTTTTTGTCCGCCATAGGGGAAAGCAGCAACCCTTTACCGCACCCAGCGGCTTATGGGAACAGCCAATGCCGCCGATAGAACCGCCTGCGCTGCCTTTGCCGACAGATAACCCCTCATGTGGAGTCCGCTCCCCTCCAGCACCGCCGCCGTCTGACAGTGGACGCACACGCCGCCCCAGCCCATCAGTGCCGCCGCCAGCACGAAGTCCCCCCGTGCGCCGGAGAGCCGCAGGATGCCGCCGGTAAGCTCCAGCAGTCCCAGCGGAAGAGGGTGCTCCAGCCCCGTCAGGGCCGTCAGCAGCCGGGTCAGCACCAGAAAGAACACCACGAAGCCGCAGACGTGGAGCATCCCCTCCCCCGCTCCCCGGACGGCCCCCGGAAAGGCGGAGACCAGAGACATCGGCGCAGACGGCGAAGTCCGTCCCTCTGGGGACGAGGTGCTGCGGGTCAGCAAAGCCGTCAGCACGGCGGCCGACACATGGATCAGCCAAAGCCATGCCCCGGCCCGGAGACTGCCGAAGCAGCCCACCCCCGCCACGCCCAAGGCAAAGGCTGGGCCGCAGTTGTTGCAGAACAGCAGCAGCCGCTGTCCCTCCTGTCGGGAGACTGCCCCGGTGCGGACCAGCTCTCCCGCCGTCTGGGCGCCCACCGGATAGCCTCCCAGCAGACCCAGCAGCACCGCCGTACCACCGGGGCCGGAGACCCCCAGCACCCGGCGGGTCAAGGGGGCCAGCAACCGCCCCAGCGCCGCCGCGCTGCCGGTGGCCACAAACAGCCGGGACACCACGAGGAAGGGAAACAGCGCCGGGATCACCGAGCCGCCGCAGAGGGCCAGTCCCTCCCGCACCGCCTGTGCCGCCGTCTCCGATGCCGCCAGCAGCCCCGCCATGACCGCCAGCAGTCCCAGTGCCAAGCCCATGCTCCCTCACCTCCCTTTACCCTGCCAGCTTATGACGGCAGGCGGAGGGCCATGCCACGGACAGGCAAGTTTTTCCGGCGGTACGCATACAGTCCACCGTGGGAGGGATGCCTCATGGGAGACAAAAAGCGGCTGGCCCGTGCCGGTCTGGAGGTCATGGACCGGCTGGATCTGCCAGGGGAGCTGGCAGTGGGGGTGGGCCGCATGGAGCTGGTGGGGGACCGCCAGTTCTATATGGAACAGCACCGGGGCGTGCTGCGGTACAGCACGGAGGTCATCGACATCGCCGCTGCCGACATGACGGTGCGGATCACAGGCCGGGAGCTGCAACTGCTGGCCATGACGGACCGGGAGCTGCGGATCAGCGGCACCATCACCGCCATTGAGCTGCTGACATAGGAGGGGCCATGTATCGTCAGATCGTCCATTTTTTACAGGGGCAGGTGCTGGTGCGGATCGAGTGCGGCTGTCCGGAGCGGGTGCTGAACCTCTGCGGCGCACGGGGCATCCCCTTCTGGGAGCTGACATGGGAGTCGCCGGTGTGCCTGACCCTGCGGGCCGTGGGGCGAGACCTGCCCCGTCTGCGGCAGGCGGCGGAGGACGCCGGCGGCAGCCTGCACCTGTGCCGCAGCGGCGGCGTACCGGTGTTCTGGCGGCGTCTGCGCCGGCGGTACGTGCTGCTGGCCGGAGCGGTGCTGACGCTGGTGCTGATGTTCGGCGGCAACCTCGTCATCTGGGATTTTCAGGTCAGCGGCAACGACACCGTCCCCACGGAGACCATTCTCCGGGCGCTGGAGGACTACGGCATCACCGTGGGGTCGCCGGGTCTGCACATCGATCAGGAGACCATGCGCAACCATGTGCTGCTGGCCCTGCCGGAGGTATCGTGGCTGGCGGTGAACGTCCGGGGCTGCGTGGCCCATGTGCAGGTGGTGGAGCGGCACCGTCCGCCGGAGGCGGCAGATCGGAGCGCCGTCACCAACATCGTGGCCCGGAGGTCGGGCCTTATCACCAAGGTGGAGGCGCTGGAGGGGCAGGCCATGGTGCTGCCGGGGACCACCGTCACGGAGGGGCAACTGCTGATCTCCGGGGTGTCAGAAACAGAGCACATCGGCGCACGGTTTGTCCACAGCATGGGGGCCGTGTGGGCCAGAACGTGGTATGAGCTGTCGGTCAGCGTACCGCTGCAGATCACGCAGCCCGCCGCCGGAAGCCGCAGCCACAGCCGCTGGGCGCTGGATATCGGAAAACACCGGATAAAATTCTACGGAAAGGGTAGCATCACCGGGGTGGATTGTGATAAAATAACATATTATAAACCGTTCACCCTGCCCGGAGGGCTTCGCCTGCCCCTGACGCTGGTGCAGGAGCGCATCACCGCATGGGAGGGCGCCGCCGCAGAGCGCACGGAGCAGAGCGCCCGTCAGGAGGGAGAGCAGCAGCTGCTGGCCCTGCTGTCGGCCCGGCTGCCGGAGGGCAGCACCGTCACCGACACCCGCTTCGCCGCCGTGCGGCAGGGGAACCGGCTGACGGTGGTGCTGAAGGCGGAATGTCTGGAGCAGATCGGCCAGACCGTGACGCTGCCGGAAACGGAGACTACACAGAGATAAGGGGGCTTGTCCCGTATGGAACAGCGTGTGAGCATCGAGCGGATGGAGGAGGCCATCAATCTGTTCGGCTCGTTTGATGAAAATATCCGGCTTCTGGAGGCGGAATTCCATGTGACGGTGGTGAACCGTGACGGGGAGCTGCGGATCTCCGGGGAGCCAGAGGAGGTGATGATGGCCGCCAAGGCGGTGGAGGCGCTGCTGACCCTCTCCGGCAAGGGGGAGTCCATTACCGAGCAGCACGTCCGCTACGTCATCGGCCTGTGCCGCAGCGGCCAGTCCGAGCGCATCGGAGAGCTGACGCAGGACGTGATCTGCATCACCTCCAAAGGCCGGCCCGTCAAGCCCAAGACCATCGGCCAGAAGCAGTATGTGCAGGCGGTGCTCCACAGTCCCGTCACCATCGGGGTGGGGCCCGCCGGCACCGGCAAGACGTATCTAGCGGTGGCGGCGGCCGTGGCGGCCTTCCGGGCCAAGCAGGTCAACCGCATCATCCTGACCCGCCCCGCCGTGGAGGCCGGAGAGCGGCTGGGCTTCCTGCCCGGCGACCTCCAGAGCAAGGTGGACCCCTACCTACGGCCTCTATACGACGCCCTGTTCGATATGCTGGGGGCGGAGACGTACCAGAAATATCTGGAGCGTGGCAATATCGAGGTGGCCCCGCTGGCCTATATGCGTGGCCGGACGCTGGATGACAGCTTTATCATTCTCGACGAGGCCCAGAACACCAGCCGGGAGCAGATGAAGATGTTCCTGACCCGCATGGGCTTCGGCTCCAAAATGGTCATCACCGGCGACATCACCCAGATCGACCTGCCGGGGGACAAGCCCAGCGGCCTGAAGGACGCCATGAAAATTCTCAAGGGCGTGGAGGGCATCAGCATCTGCCAGCTGACCCAGCAAGACGTGGTGCGCCATGTGATGGTGCAGCGGATCATCGAGGCCTACGCCCGATTCGAGGAGAAGCGCAAATGAGAAAGACACACTACATCCCCATCACCGCCGATGTACCCGGCGCCGCCAACGATGCCAACTGCGCCCTGATCCGCCGGACCATCCGCACGGCGCTGGCGGCGGAGGGACTCACGGCCCCCTGCGAGGTGGACGTGCTCCTGACGGATGACGACGGCATCCACGAGATCAACCGAGAGCTGCGGCAGGTGGACCGCCCCACGGACGTCCTCAGCTTCCCGGAGTTTGAACTGACCCCCGGCCAGCTGCCCGGCCCGGAGGACGCCGACCCCGGCACGGGCCTTATCCCGCTGGGGGACATGGTACTCTCCATGGAGCGGGTGGCGGCGCAGGCCAGGGAGTACGGTCACTCCAAGCGGCGGGAACTCTCCTATCTGGTAACCCACTCGGTGCTGCATCTGCTGGGCTACGACCATCTGGACGAGGGGCCTATGAAGGCACAGATGCGGGCCAGAGAGGAGGCCATCATGGCCCTGCTGGGTCTGGAGCGGTGAGAAAGGCCGCAAGAAAACCAAGAAAAGCAGCTGGTGGATGAATGGAACGAGGCGTAAGTGCCCCTCTATTCCCACCCCAAATTGCTCACAGAAAGCTGAGGATCACCGGAAATTGCGGAAGGAGCTGCATCATGGCCGAGGATAAGCTGTTTGTCGAGGCAACCGAAGAGGACGTGCCGTCTATCATCGGCCTGCGGCAAAGGATCTGGAGCACCACATACCGAGGCATCTACCCCGATTCCATGATAGATGAATTTGACTGGGACCGGCACAGGGAAATGGAACTGCTGAGGGTCCATCACCCGGCATACTCTGTGTACCTTATCCGAAAGGGTCGGCAAAATATCGGCTATCTGACGATAAATAAAACCGACGTGATCACCCTGCAATCCCTTTATATTGTCTCTGAATACCAGCGACAGGGGATCGGACGGCAAGCCTTTGATTTCATGAGCGCATATTGCCGGGAGCACCATGCCAACGCCTTCATCTGCCACTGTGTTCCGGAAAATTTCAATGCTCGAAGCTTCTATGAGCGCATGGGCGGCGAGGTGATCGGGGAGGACCTGACAAACGAGGAGTGCTGGCAGAACTCTGTCACTTACCAGTTTACACTACCATCCATCACAACATAACAAAATTGCTCACAGAAAGCTGAGGATCACCTTATGAATGAGAAAAACACCATCACCAAAACCGCTATGATCACCGTGTGCGGACGGCCCAACGTGGGCAAGTCCAGTCTCACCAACGCCCTGGTGGGTGAGAAGATCGCCATCGTCTCCAACAAGCCCCAGACCACCAGAAACCGCATCTACGGTGTAGTGAACCGGGGCGACACCCAGTTCATCCTGCTGGATACGCCGGGCCTGCACAAGGCCCGCTCCCGGCTGGGGGACTATATGGTGAAGGTCGTACGGGAGAGTCTGGCCAGTGTGGAGGCCGCCCTGCTGCTGGTGGAGCCCATCCCCCACGTGGGAGAGCCGGAGAAGATCCTTCTCCAGCGCATCCGGGAGGAGAAGCTGCCCTGCGTACTGTGCATCAATAAGATCGACACCGTGGAGCGCAAGGACGATCTGCTGGCGGTCATCGCCGCATACAGCGAGGTCTACCCGGATTTCGACGCCATCATCCCCATCTCCGCCCGCACCGGCGACGGTCTGGAGGAGCTGCTGGCCCAGATGCAGCGGTACGCCGTGGAAGGACCGCAGCTGTTCCCCGACGGCATGACCACCGACCAGCCGGATCAACAGGTCTGCGCCGAGATCATTCGGGAGAAAATGCTGCTGTGTCTGGATAAGGAGATCCCCCACGGCACGGCAGTGGAGGTGACCCGCTTCACCGAGCGGGAGGACTCCGGCATCATCGACCTGGACGTGACCATCTACTGCGAAAAGGCCAGCCACAAGGGCATCATCATCGGCAAGCACGGGGATATGCTCAAGCGCATCAGCACGCTGGCCCGGCAGGATATCGAGAAGTTCATGGGTACCAAGGTCTATCTGGAAACGTGGGTGAAGGTCAAGGAAAACTGGCGGGACAATGTGAACTTCATCCGTTCACAGGGCTACAACGAACAGTAATTCCCGTTAGAAACATGAGCCGACCCTAAAACTTACCACTTATGTTTCGCCCCGGCGGCGGCAAGCTAATGCCGGGGGTGGAGATCATGTGCGATTACTGGAATCTTTTTCTGGAGACCGGAGCGCCGGAGCTGTATCTGCTGCACCGGTGGGAGGAGGAATCATGCCAAACCAACCCATCGTCACCGCCGGACTGGTGCTGCGGGAAACCGTGACCAGGGAGACGGACAAAATTCTGACGGTGCTGACCCCGGATCGGGGGAAGATCTCCCTCATTGCACGGGGCGCCCGGCGGAAAAACAGCCGTCTGGCGGCGGCGTGTCAGTTGCTGGCCTATTCGGAGCTGACCATCTACGAAAAGGGTCAGTGGTTCATGCTGGACGAGGCGGAGACGCTGGAGCTGTTCACCGGCCTGCGGACGGACTTCGTGGCTCTGAGCCTTGCCTCCTATCTGGCCGATCTGACGGACGCCACGGCACAGACGGAGGACACGTCGCAGCTGCTGCGGCTGCTGCTGAATGCCCTGTACGCCCTCAGTGTCCTGCATAAGCCGCCCCAGCTGGTAAAGCCCGCCTTCGAGCTGCGGCTCATGGCGCTGTCGGGCTTCGAGCCTCTGGCTGACGGCTGCGCCGTGTGCGGGCGGCCGGAGCCGGAGAAGCCGGTGCTGGACGCCGTCCACGGGGTGGTGTGCTGCGCCGCCTGCCGGGAAAAGGGCGGGCTGGCCATGCCCCTATCCCCCGCCGCTCTGGCGGCCCTGCGCCACGTGCTGTACTGCCCGGATAAGAAGCTTTACAGCTTCACGCTGGATACCCCCGCCCTGCGCCAGCTGGGGCAGGCGGCGGAGGTCTATGTCACCGCCCAGCTGGAGCGCAGCTTCCGGACGCTGGACTACTATAAATCCATTTTGCCGCAAGAGGAACCTACATATGACTGATTTGTTTGAAAAATCCATCCGCACACTGGAGCTCCCGGCGGTGCTGGAAAAGCTGGCGGCCAAGGCGGTCAGCGACGCCGCCAAGGAGCGGTGCCTGCGCCTGACTCCCGCCACGGACACGCAGGAGGTGCTGCATCTGCTGGATGAGACCGACGCCGCCAAGGAGAGGCTGGGCCTCCACGGCAGCCCCTCCTTCTCCGGGGTCAAGGATGTATCCGCCGCCCTGACCCGTGCCGACCACGGCGGTATGCTGAACACCCGTGAACTGCTGGATGTGGCAGGCGTACTGACCGCCAGCCGCCGGGTCAGCGAATACGACGCCCAGCGGCAGGGGGAGGCCACGGTGCTGGACCGGCTGTTCTCCTCTCTGCACACCAACCGCTATCTGGAGGATAAGATACGCTCCGCCATTCTGGACGAGGAGACCATTGCCGACACCGCCAGCAGCGAGCTGGCGGATATCCGCCGGAAAATGCGGCTGGCGGCCACCAAGGGCCGACAGATTTTGCAGCGTATCATCTCCTCCCCCTCCTATGCCAAGGTCCTGCAGGAGGCCCTCATCACCCAGCGGGACGGCCGCTTCGTGGTGCCGGTGAAGGCCGAGTGCAAGGGCAGTCTGCCGGGTCTGGTCCACGACATCTCCTCCTCCGGTGCCACGCTGTTCGTGGAGCCTATGGGCGTGGTGCAGGCCAACAACGAGCTCAAGGAGCTGGAGGCCCGTGAGCAGAAGGAGATCGACCGCATCCTGCGCCAGCTCTCTGCTGAGTGTGCCGGCCAGATGGAGAACATCCTCTGGGACTACGATATTCTGGTGCAGCTGGATGTGATCTTTGCACGGGCGCAGCTGAGCTATCAGCTCAACGCCAGCCGCCCGGAGGTGCGCCGCCGGGGCGGTATTGCCCTACGCCGGGCCCGGCACCCCCTGTTGGATCAAGCCAAGGCGGTGCCGATCACCGTGGAGCTGGGTGAGCAGTTCGACACCCTGGTCATCACCGGCCCCAACACCGGCGGCAAAACCGTGACCCTGAAAACCATCGGACTGCTGAGCCTGATGGCCCAGTGCGGCCTGCACATCCCCGCCGACGGCGGCAGCGCCGTGCGGGTGTTCCGTCGGGTGCTGGCGGACGTAGGAGATGAGCAGAGCATCGAGCAGAGCCTGTCTACCTTCTCGGCCCATATGTCCAACATCGTCCAGATCCTGAATGAAGTGGACGACCACAGTCTGCTGCTGTTCGACGAGTTGGGCGCCGGCACAGACCCGGTGGAGGGTGCGGCTCTGGCCATCGCCATCATTCAGGAGGCCCGGAATCAGGGGGCTCTCATCGCCGCCACCACCCACTATGCCGAGCTGAAAACCTTCGCCATGACCACGGCGGGGGTGGAGAACGCCAGCTGCGAGTTCGACGTACAGACCCTGCGGCCCACCTACCGACTCCTCATCGGCATCCCCGGTAAGTCCAACGCCTTCGCCATCTCCCGGCGGCTGGGGCTGGATGAGTCCGTCATTCAGGCGGCACAGGCCCAGATGGACAGCGACTCCGTTCGCTTCGAGGACGTGCTGACCCAGCTGGAGGAGAAGCGCCAGCGGCTGGAGAAGGCCCAGAACGAGGCCGACCGACTGTGGCGGCAGCGGGAGGAGGACTCCCGGAAGGCCCGGACCTTCCGGGAGCAGATGGAAAAGGGCAAGGAGAGCGCACGGGCCAAGGGAGAGGCTGAGGCCAAGCGCATCGTCCGGCAGGCCCAGCAGCAGGCGGAGGAGATCTTCGCCCAGCTGGACCAGCTGCGGAAGGAGCAGCAGAAGCAGGCCAACGTGCAGGCCCTCAACGATGCCAAGGCCGCCGTGCGCCACCATCTGAAAACGGCGGAGGAGCAGCTGCACCTGCGGGACGAGGAGCAGGAGCCTGCCTATACACCGCCCCGGCCCATCGCCGTGGACGATCAGGTGGAGCTGCCCGGCGTGAAGATGGCCGCCACGGTGCTGGCCGTCAACGGCGACGGCACCCTGCTGCTGCAGGCGGGCCGCATGAAGATGACCGTCAAGGCCCAGCAGGTGCGCCTGCTGGAGGGCGCTCCCAAGAAGTCCAAGCCCGCCCCCAGTTCCTCCGCCGCCACCCTGAACACCGTGTCCCGTGCCTCCTCGGAGCTGGATATCCGGGGCTATGAGACGCTGGAGGCCGAGAGCGTGGTGGAAAACTATCTGGACAGTGCCGTCATGGCCAAGCTGGGCACCGTCACCATCATCCACGGAAAGGGTACCGGTGCTCTGCGAAAGGCCGTCCATGAGATCCTCAAGCGTAACAAGGCCGTCAAAAGCTTCCGGCTGGGCCGCTACGGCGAGGGTGAGGCCGGTGTCACCGTGGTGGAGCTGAAATAAGCCGCTTTCGTGTAGAACGACGAATTTTTTCTTTGATTCTCTGCAATCGCCACAAATTTTTGTGGGATTGAATATTGCTTTCTCCCCGTTATCCGTTATAATAGTATGTGTAGCAGTCGGCTTGAAGACTGCGAATAAAGGAGTGCTGGTTTGATGTATACGCAGGAAATTACCGTTCAGAATGAGGTGGGGCTGCACGCACGTCCCGCTACGTATTTCATTCAGAAGGCCAACGAGTTCAAGAGCGGCATTTGGGTGGAGAAGGAAGAGCGCCGGGTCAACGCCAAGAGTCTGCTGGGCGTGCTGTCCCTGGGTATTGTGAAGGGAACCAACATCACCCTCATCGCTGACGGCTCTGATGAAAAGGAAGCCGTGGATGCTCTGGTATCTCTGATCCAGAACAACTTCGGTGAGTAACGACCGAACATGAAACAGCGCCGGTGTCTGCTGTCAGCAAGCACCGGCGTTGTTCTGCTTTTATCCTCTCGGTGGGCAAGCGCAAGCACGCCCGACAGCGTGTCCTTCCGGCGCTTTTTCTTTACTCATCGATGGTACGATCTCTGCACAAAAGGACGCCCCCGGCGTGGCCGGAGGCGTCCCTTTCATGTGTTCCGCTGCCCCCTATGGGGCCGCCCGGTCAGCAGCCGCAGCCGCAGCCGTTGTTATTCTGGGTGTTGCCGCAGCCGCAGCCGTTGCCGCCCCAGAACAGGCACAGGATGATGATGGCGATGATGATCCAGCAGCCGCAGCCGCCGAAGCAGGAGTTCTGATTGCACATAAGAACGTGACCTCCTATGAAAATTGGACCCGCAGGTCTCATTCCATAGTATGATCCGCCCCTTAATAGAGTTCCTCCGGCCGGGAGATACGGTAGCTGAGGGTCAGGAGGGTATCCACAAAGTGGATGTCCTCGAAGAATACCCCCTTGGTCTGGGTGGAGAGCTCCACATTGGTAAAGTTCCAGAAGCCCTTCACTCCCAGAGCAATGAGCCGATCCGCCAGCGGCTGGGCCACGCTCTGAGGCACGGTCAGCACCGCCACGTTGGGGTGGTACTCCTCCACATAGTGTTCCAGCTCCTCCATGGGCCGGATGGTCACGTCGTGGATCTTGGTACCGATCAGCGCCGGGGACACGTCGAAGGCGGTATCCACCTGAAAGCCCACCTTCTGAAAGTCGAAGTTCTGCAGCAGCGCATGGCCCAGATGGCCCGCTCCCACCACAATGAGCCGGTAGCCGGAGTCGATGCCCAGAATGTGGCCGATCTCCGAGCGCAGCTCCGCCACGTTATAGCCGTAGCCCTGCTGCCCGAATTCACCGAAGCAGCTGAGATCCTGCCGGATCTGAGAGGCGGTGATGTCCATTTTCTGCCCCAGCGAATTGGAGGAAATGCGTACCACGCCCTTGTTATGCAGCTCGTCCAGATAGCGGTAATAGCGGGGCAGACGATGGATCACCGCATCCGAGACCTTTTGTTTTTTCATATGCGTCCTTCTTCTTTGCCGGCGGCAGGAGCCGGGCTGCAGCCCACTTTCCCCTACCGCTTGTTTTCGTCTTTCTGAATTGTACTCCAAATTCCAGAACTTGTCAACTTTTTTAACAATCTTTTTTGTCTTTTGTGCAGTTTTCTTCTTTACATTCCCGAAAAAGATGGTATAATAAATTAGTCGCAAGGGGGAAAAGCCTCCCTCTGCTCCATATGCGCCCGTAGCTCAGCTGGATAGAGTGACAGACTCCGACATTTCAGGCGTCTCCAGTTGAGATATGGCGCAAAGCATTGCCGCACCTGCGTTTGCGGGAACGGCAGAGAAAAAATAGTTAGTTGTTGACTACTATTTGACTACTATTGCAGAAACCCACAATCAAATATGCGCCCGTAGCTCAGTTGGATAGAGCGTTAGACTCCGACTCTAAAGGCCGCTGGTTCGAATCCAGTCGGGCGTACCAGAATGTGTTGATGAAAGATTCAGCACGGAAAACACCGCACGAAAGTGCGGTGTTTTCACATATTTACCGCCTTTTTCCGCGGCAAAAAGTTCGAGAAACCGCTTTTTCATGAAAAACAGTTTTACCTCGCGAGAGGCGACATTTTGAAGATGCACCCAACCGCTTTCCCAGTTCGAAATGACTCGAACACAAAGCCTGCAAAAACAAAGAAAACCATGACAAACCGTCTTTCTCCTCCCTTTACAGGGGCAGAGCGGCAGCTTTTTTCGTACTTAGGCACCATTGGTGCTTTTGCTTGGTCTGTCCATCATTCCTTGGTGGTGTTGGTAATAGCTATCCCAGAGCCTTTCGAGTATACTTGGGGTACAATCAAACAAAGGAGAACAAGCATGACAGACACCAAAAACTTATGCGCTCAGATCCCCATCGCCCTGCATGAGCAGGTCAGCGAAGAACGGGAACGACTGGGGCAAACCACCAGCGAGTACATCATTAACCTCATCTAAGAATAGCGTTGGATGACTTTACGTTTGAATTCTACAGGATATTCTGTAGGTATAATCTCACCTTCTTTTAACTAACAAGATGTGATTATTGTAGATTATTGCTTCATAATTGAGAAACATTGCTCACTGTGGTATAATTTAAATGCAATATATGGTCTGATGTACAGTTGTGTTATTCCGTAGATGTAGGAGGTTACTATGCGTTTTTATATTCTCTCTGACTTACATTTGAGAGCGGAAGTGGAAGCATATAAAACAAGCGACCGCATTAAACGATTGTGCTCTAAAATCAGACAGGCGGCTGATATTGGAGAGAATATTCTGTTCATTATTCTTGGGGATATTGTAGACAAGGGCAAAGAACTCTCTTTCACTACCGCTCGTGACAGCCTTTCTTTGATACAAGAAGAACTGAAAGATTACGCCGTTAAATTTGAATTTGTCCCCGGCAATCATGATCTTGAAAAAGGTTCACTTTCCCTGTTTGACCAATTGACCTCGTTGTATGGTAGCAAGCATACTTTTGAATCTGCCTCGGTGTATTCTGTTGTTCATGATAACGTAAACTTCATTTATGCAGACTCAACTCTTTCGAGAGACTATGCAGCACCGGGTCGGCTTGATCTTGATGCAATTCGCATTAACGTTAAGCATGGTCTAACGAATATTCTTTTTTGTCACCATGCACTTTCTCATGGACATGGTGATCCACATGATGTGGTTGAAGATAGCGCGACAGTCATTGCCTATTTGAATGCTATTGGCATCTCATATTTTTTCCATGGACATGTTCACGATGCTAATGTAACGATTCCAGAAAAAGGACTGGTTGAAATCGGTTGTGGAAGTCTGTCCGGAGGTATCGACTGGCTCTCTTCTGTCTTTCATCAATTCCTTGTCGGGTACATACAGAATGGTAGAGTCGCTCTCATTGAGCGTTGGATAGACACCGAAGATGGACATGGGGATTTTGCTCTGAATGAGCTGTACCCCAAACCGAAAAGTTTTTCTGACCCCGATGGGATTGGCAGAATTTCTTATGCTTCTGTCAGTGATTATATCCCGCGATGGGTATCTCTATATGAAGATACTAATCAAAGTTCTCTGTTGCGGCTAATGGAGCAAGAGAAAAGACTTTCATTGCGTGGCGCAGTACAAAAGCACAAAAAAATTCTAATGCTGTGTGACGCTGGGATGGGAAAGAGTATTGAACTCCAGAATTTAGCACATGAATTATCTAATCGGTTTCATACATTTCTCTATTTGCTCGAAAACTACTCTGGACAAGATATTCAGGAACTATTGCCAGAATCCTATAGACAGCTTCCACCTAACCGAATTGCGTTACTTTTAGATGGATATGATGAGTTAAACAGCGAATTTGCCAAAACATTCAGGAATAAGATTAAACAGTATACACAAGATGCGCCTGCAGTAAACATCGTCATCTCATCTCGCAGCAATTTCTGTGGCAATGAGAGCCGCAATGAATCTCGGACTTTTCCTGGATTCTATGTCTATGTTTTGGAGAAATTAGATGAGGCAGATCTGCGGAAGTATTTAAAATCTGCGGGGATTGATATAACCTTATTTTGGAAATGTGCCTATGTGAAGGGTGTTTCCGACCTTGCATTCAATCCGTTTTATTTGCTTAGATTGGCAAGCATTTACGCAAAAGATAATGATCTTCCTCCGAAGAACCAACTGATGGATAGACTGATCGCCGAAACATTTAATGTAGACGATCAAAAGTTTTCTGGAGAATTGGACGAGCGATATGTTGAGTTATTCTCATCATTAGAATCATTGGCTGTCGCCATGCAGTTGATGCATCGGCAATCTTTGGATGATAGAGATGAATACCAAACTTTGATTTCCACCTCCGGGAGAGAACTAATTAAGAAAAGTGGACTTCTTAAGCGTGAGAGTACAGGATGGAAATTTTCGCATAATAATTTCCGTGAATATCTTGCTGCAAAGTACTTGTCTCGCTTGCCGAAAGATTATGTGACCCCAATTTTCTATAACGGAACGAATATTCAGCCGTATTGGGTAAACACACTTGGCTACTTAACTGGATTCAATCTCGGGTGGAATCTGATTGAGTGGCTGGCAGAAAATAGTCCATCCGCGCTTGTGAAATTTGAGCCAGATCGCTTGAATGAGGAATTGCGTATTGAAGTATTCAAGCGTATATTCGACAAGTTCGAAACATTGCGGCTTCACCTTAACGATGATTTATGTGACACTTCTGAGTTAGCTCATTTTGTTAAGAGCAATGAAATCCTTTCGTTTTTGCTCGATAGGATAAGTACACCGCGACACTATGTGTCCCAGTACACAGCACTTAATCTTTTGAGAAACTATCCGTCTTTGTTTGACAAGAAAAATGTTGTGCGCGAGATCCTTCTGGATTGTTGTGAGCAATATCCGGCAACACATAAAACAGTTTGCAGACTGGCGATGTTGGCACTCTGCCAACATAAACTTCAGACCCCCGAAACAACACAACGTTTGATGGAGAAGTTCGGTGGAGTTGATGAAGATTATATTCGCTTAGGAATGTATGAATACTTACTTGAGACAGAGGAGCATAATTCCTATGTTGAATACTGCTTATCTGGAATTAGTCTTATCGCATATGAGTTAGGCGGCGATGATGGGCGTAGAATTGGAAATGAAGCTTTTGAATTGGTAAACTGCCTGAAACAAATGTCTACCGTTGAAAGTGTTACATGCGTTCTCAAGTGGTTTTCTCAAGCGAAGTATCCCAACTTTCACGATGCGGATAAGGTACTTGCAGCTGCTATTGCATCTGCGGTTGCCCTATATAGGGACGGTCATGTGGAACTGTATGCTTCCGTTTTATCGTTCTATCTTGAGTCTGCAAAAGCTTGGAATACTGCAACATCCAATGCTATGGTTAAGTTCTTTATGGAAACGGGTACTCAACATTCTGCCGCACTATCGGTTGCTGAACAATTCGAGGCGGAACCCCATCATATATCTGATTTAGTGTATGCTGATCCAACTATAATTGAATATCTGAAAAATGCATATCAGGATGGGAGATTAAAGTCGCACCGCGCATTTTATGAGATTGTTCTCAGGTATGTTAGGGATGAACTGAAATACGTGGAATACGCCAGACTGATTAAAACGATTGATGGTGTTGATCTTCCGGAATACAAGGTACCTATTGATTATGATGCATTAAAACGAATAGCTGCACAGGAATATTTTGAAATTCTCTTTGACGAAGAGAAAAGAAAGGTATTGACTGCCAAGTTGCTTAATGTAATTGATAATCCTGATGTGACAACAAGACAACTTTTGAAAGTAGATATTAAGGCAGATCACTACTCTGCAGTTCGCCGACTTCAAATTGCGATGTATCACTCTGGATATAATGTAAAGGTATCGGATTTTTTTGATCGTATCGATATTGATGAGTTTGTGCTTCAATCTGCGGCACGCTTTTTGTCGGAGAAATCAACTGTGGTTCCGACATCGGTGGAAAAAGAAAGACTGACAGAAATAACTGCCAACATACTGAAAGATTGGAACTTTGAAAACAGCGTAATATATTATCCTGATGGCTTCTCTCTAAAGCCGCTTACTGCAGAATTGTTGTTTGTTATCCAGTATTTGGACTATCCGCTTGATGAAGCAACATTTTTGGAATTAACCGAATTGCCTGCATATGTTTTTGACAAAAACAATGAGCAGAACAAGTACATATATTTACGGCAGAAACTCCCTGTGGATAAATTGAACCCTCGTTTGATTCAGAATATTGCCGAGCAACGTGTAAAGGGCATGGTGCTAAAAGACCACATTGATTATTTTGATAAATGCAAAGATACTTCGATTGCAGAGTATGCCTTAGAAATGTGCAAGGATTCAAGAGACGTGTACCTACGTTCAATCGCATGGCGATATCTTTATAACACTTTAGGGGCAGAATATGTTGCCAACAAAATTTTACCTGTTGCCGATGAGGAACTTTTGCTTGAAATTAGTGGTGCTTGCAAGGATATTTCAAAGGAAAAGCTATGTAAATCCATGGAGCGAGAATATGCAAAAACGCCATCGCTTCAATTGCAGGCGCATTTGATCACATACGGTAGTGGTATTGCTATTGGTGATTACGTCAAAAAAGTTACGAACGATAAAAAGCCGCCTGAAGGCAACGGAGTTCATATCGATGGACCAACAGCGGCAATAAGTTCTATTCGTAATCCTGATTTTTTGCCAGAGCTTGAAGCACTTCTCACAACCACATTTGACTCTGAGTTCGAGGATAATACTTGGCATGGCCTTCGCAACTCGTTAACTAAAGCTTTTGTCAACTGTGGAACAGTGGCATACGAAAAAACTATTGATGCCATACTGAGGTGCCGTCCATCGGCAGATGTTCATGAAGAAAATTACCAATATTGTAATTACACAATAGAGGAAATTAAGTACGCGAGAAAATCATCTTTTGATATGCCGAAGACTCTTTTGGAAACAAAAGAATTCCTTGGCGAAGTGCGAAAGTATTACTAATCAACAAACTAAAAGAAACTTACTTTTTAACAAAAACTTTTGGTATCTATAGTAGAGGGATTTAACTCAAGGGGTTGAAACATCTAAGGCGTTGGGTTATCACCCAAAATTCCCCTGTCTTTCGACAGGGGAATTTTTGCTATTCAGATGCATTCTGCCGAATTGGTGTCATGTCCCCCACCCACTGATGTAAAAATGCGGAGGCCTGCTTACGATTTAGATTATCATGAATCTTTTGATTGTAATAATTTCTTAGGCATCTATAGCAAGACGAGTCACAGTCACAGTTGTCTACAACAGAAATTGCTTTTGAAAGAACTCGTTGGAATGCCTGCCCGTCTGCTGTCACAATTCTGCGTACATGACCTGCGCCGCCTGCAACTGCATCGTACAGGACAACAGAGAAAATCATACACCCATCCACAGATGTGAAGAATAAGCATCCTTTGATATCAGTGCGCTCTATCCCCATCTCACGGGACAGACCTTCTAACAATGCGTAGAGAACTGATAGCATCACATTTATGTCTGCGGCCTCTTGGGTCACAAAGGTGATTTTTGCCACATCTGTCTTGAAGTCATGAGACAAACGGTATTCTGTAGAGGTCCCCTCACGGTTAATACAACGGTATCCTTTAGTATTTTTGTGCTCAAGTGGAATCCCGGTTTCACTTGCATATCCGCAAGCAGGACAGACTTTATAATCAGTCTGACCAATGACAACGAGAGAGTCATTTGAGGTAGATTCGATTTGCAGGATTTGACCGTTTACCTCAAATATTTGTTTGGCGATTAAATTACGATGCGGATCTCCAATGTAATAATCGTCTGTCTTGAAATCGTGTTCAGGGCGGTGCATGGGAACCGGGCGAGTTTCTTTTTCTGCACAGAATCCCATGCGTGGTTCCAATGTTTTCATCCAAGACAGGCGTCTGATGGGCGTATGGCAGGAAACACATTCGCGACCACTGCCGGTAACAGGGTCTTTAGTGAAGTTGGGCTGACCACAAGCAGGACACTTAGGGCAGTAGAATCCTTTTTCCCATGCGGCGTCTGCATTTTTGCCCGGCATTTTGCGAATATAACGGCTGACATACATTTTGCCATCGGCCACGACTTCTGCACCGGGAGCGTACTCTGCAATGGCCATCTGTAGATCTCGAGCTAATTGCAAGGACTTTTCTCGCCCTACAGCATTGATGTCCGGAATCAGTTCAACAGTATCGACAGGGAAACCGTACTTTGGAAGTACGTTGTTCCGAACCAAAAAGCCGATAAGACTCTTTTTTCCGGCGTGGTCATCCTTGCTGCACCTGAAATTTCTAAGGGTGCGGCTCCAGACTCCGGCAGCTTCATCGTCGTGCCTGCGGCGGCAAGCCAACAGTTCTTTTTCCATTTCCGCTACTGTTCCACGGAAATCCTGTACGGCGATTTCAAGAACACCATTCTCTCCGCAAAGTTGATTTATCCAACCGAAATCAGAAATCCCAAGGCGCTGATGCATTTTTGTTGGAATCGAGCGCAGTAAGAGTTGTCGGAGATTTTCCGGCTGTGTATTCAAGTACTCCTTCAGCAACTCATAGCCGCCTTCATTCAACAAGACAGTTTGGTTATCACCCGCATAGACTTCCTTATGCTGTGCGAAGAAGGAACTCAGAGCTACAGCAAAAATATGGCGATTTAGTATCTTTTCGTTCTCAATTTCGAAAATTGGGGCTTTGATCTTTCCGCTGATCATGGCCGTCGGGTCATCATAATATGTAAAGTCGTGAGAGGATAATTTCGCGTAGGTCATAACAAATGCCGCAGAATGCTTTGCTCGACCGGCACGGCCTGCCCTCTGTACATAATTGGATGGGCTGGGCGGGACATCACGCATATACACGGTTTCCAGACTGCCCACATCAACACCCATTTCAAAAGTTGTAGAGCAGCTGAGCGCATTGATCTTCTTTTGTACGAAGGCTTCTTGATACCGTGTTTGCTGATCCTTTGCAAGCTGCGCCGTATGCTCCTTGATATATAACGGTTCAGAGTGACTGCTGCTATAAAGACGGGCGTAGTGGTTCATTGCAGAATCCTTTAGAGGATCACAGGGTTCCAACGTTCCTGCGCATTTTACGGAAGCACATTGTTTTTTTACATTATACGGCGTGACTCGACCACATTTCTTGCAACGGTAAAATTTCGCGCCCTCTGTTCCGCCGATGCAAATATCAAAATCGTTTGCATCGAGTATAAATTCTTCTGCTTCTACCCTGAACACATTCGTCCAATAATCTTCCAAAATGGCGTCCGCTTCATCATCGGAAATACCCAATGCACGCGTCAGCCGCACGAGTCGACTGTTGGGATAATAATTCCCGTTGGGACGCTTTCGGCCACGCCACCCGGAGATCCAGCTTTGCTTTGCGGAGTCTCCTGTACGCAGCAATACCAACTTCTTTGCCGAGGGCGTAAAGAAAATATACTCGCGTTCAGCGGCTGTCAGCGTGTACTCCTTTCCTGCATCGACGGCACCGGAGAATACTGCGTCCTGTGTCAGAAGTTCGAGTAGGGCAATGGCATCCTGTGGTGAGAGGTTATACGGGTCGCCCTGAAACGCCGTAGCTACCTGAGCGTTTCGCCTGTATGCAAAAGAAAGTACACCCATTGACACAAGGCTGGTGCCGCGGCGGGCATTGAACATTTCATTCAGAATCGCCACCCACGCATTACTGCGGCTCGCAGCAGATAACTTACCCACATCTTGATTTTCGCCAGCATCCCACTCGGCAAAAGATCTGTTGTTTTCAAAATAGCGGCTGAGTTCATCGACGAATTGAAATACGCTTACTTTTCCTATGCCGCTATTGCGATATTTTTCCGCAATGTGCCAAATACCTCGTCTGCGCAAAAATTCATCATAAGAACGCTCCATATAGGAGGCGAAAAACGCCGCTTCACTTCGGCTGTCAGAGAAACAAAGAAACTGCCGCATCAGTTTTTTACGTATTTGCTGTGGTTGCGCTGTGCCAGCGAAGATGCTGCGCCGACCAGAATTTTGATTTTCTTTTAGTGCTGATGTTATGGTGACTTCCTCGTTGGGAAGCTGCTCGAAAAGCTCGGTTCCCAATACAGCGGTGGCTGCTTCGCTTCCCAAATAGAAGCGGCGGAACGAACCAAAGCCGCAGGCAGGGCATCTGGCAACATGGTTTTTGTGTTGTTCTATTTTGCGAAGCTTGCGATAGTTGGATTCGTCGTGTTCACATAGTGGCTTAAATTTTGTGTCTGCTTCCGTAGAAATAGCCCCGCAAACCGAGCAAATGACAAAATCGTTTGTGGCATCATCTGCACAATCTTCCTCGTCAATCAGTACATCTTCTGCACTGTCCTTAAGGTAGTAGAAGTCGGAAGGGTCGTCCAGCCCCTTCCGCGCTGATGGGCGTAAAGCCCCGCCTTCTTCTCTGCCGACAATAGCCATTCTTCCACAATCTGTGCAGACAGCGGCCTCGAATACCACGGCATCGGTTTTGTTGTTTTTATTTGTAAACGAGTGCTTCCGATGTAAAAACAGGTGCTTAGGAGAAGCGAGCGTGATATATGCCCCCTCCAAGGCTCGCACAAAAAAGTGATAGCGGGGTTTGATCAGATTTGCGCCATCTTTTTCGGCGCGAGCACAGACTGCAATGAAGGATATGACCTGTTCGTTTGTCATAGGGCATATTTCGGACAGAGCCTGACGTAGCTGTGCGACCGTAATTGGCTGGTGTGCGACTTTCCGAAGCAAAGCAAACAGCCGGGAATGCAAGAAAAGCGCATAGAGTTTTTCATCCTCGCTCCCTCCCGGAGCGAAGTCAGCGTGATAGCGGTCTAACACGGAGGAAATATCAGGACTTCTTTGCAGTTCTTCAAAAAGTGCTGGTGCAAAGTCCAAAAAATCTTCCATGGCAGGTCGCTTTTCTGTAGAACGAATGATTCCGGAGCGTTGGAATGCAACACCACATAGCTTTTCAGCAAAACTCAGAATATCACCATCTGCATCAGGTCCGCCAAGTGTTGCACTTGTCAGAATGTATTGAACGCTATCGGGTTCGCTGATCCTCGCTCGGAGTCGGCGCATCAGCAGGGAGGTCTCCATGCCTGTTGCACCTTTGTAGATGTGTGCTTCGTCTAAAACAATAAATTTCAGCTTGGCTCCAGAGAATACCGCGTCATCCTTTGGACGTAGCATCATGTATTCCAGCATGGAGTAGTTGGTAATGAGAATATGGGGAGGTCTTTCTTGCATGACCTCACGGGAGATAATCTCGTTGGGCGCGGGATCAGTCGGCTCCCCAGTTTCATCGTGGTAGGTGCGGTGATACTCTGCCAGCGCCTTGGACTGTGTATGCTCGGTATTGCCATTGTAAACACCGTAGCATATCTGAGGGTAATTCTTGAAAAGAGCGCGCATACGCTTCATCTGGTCATTGGCCAACGCATTCATCGGATAAATGATGATTGCACGGACACCGGCGGAAAGAGTTCCGGCTTCTTGCTCTCGCAGTAGATGATTGATAATGGGCAGCAAAAAACTCTCTGTTTTACCAGAACCAGTTCCCGTGGTAACGACCAGATTTTCCCCTTTGCCCGCTTTCAGCATGGCTGTTTCCTGATGCTGATAAAGAGGCCTGTCTAACTTTAGCTCGCGCTCTTTTTCTGCAACAGGCTCCAGTCTTTCAAACAAGACACTCGCTTTTTGTGCTTGGATCAATTCCCGCAATGAATGCCCTGTTTCATAGGAGCCGCCAATATCAAGAAAGGGCCCGCTGGCTACCATACCGTCCGTCTGCAACTCTTTCCGAAATTCTCGCTCATAGTCGGTGTCAGCCATATCAAAAGTGGTCGTGATATAATCAATATAGCTATCTTTGATTTCCTTAGAAGCCTTGATAGGATCAAACATATCAGTAGCCCTCTCTAATACTGTACTTGAAATAATCGGGTATCTTTAATCGCTGATACCGTTCAGCCTTACTCATATAAGTAGCCGGATTACGATTGACTATAGTAGAAAAGTGCTTGTCAACATATACCGCATCTTCTGTCACGCACCGCAAGATTAGCAGATGCTCGTTGACGATCCAGACCATAACAGGATTGACCAATTCATACTCTTTTGATGGTTTGGAATTGAATGGAATATATCGCCCGGTATCGCTGATAAAGGATAGCGTTGCCGAGTAGCAAGGTGCTGGCATTGTTTCACCAGATGCAATGCTTGTTCCTTGGTAGTCTAAATTTGTCAGAATCCCACATCCATACTTCATGAGTAATGTTTTTAAAGTTTCCGTGTCAAAATCCCAATACAATGCATCGCCTATGATGAGTTCTTTTCCGTCATAAATCCATTCGAATGGGTTCCCGATACAATATGTGCTCTTGAAAATAAGCTCATCCACTCCGGTGCAAAACAGACTTTTCTTTTTTAGAAAAATTTGATAAGAATAGGTTCCCAAAGCGAAAGAATCAGAGTTCGCAAGGATGGCGTTTTCTGTTGGTGCTGTGTAAGTATCAGTGCTTCCGTCGGGGCGTTGGATTTCGATTTGAAAGGTGCTCCCAGAATCGCCAACGTAGTTTCCCTTCGGCTGCCAGCACAGAGCATTATCGATTACTTCAATTGGCGGTGTAGCAAAAGTGGGTTTACAGACAATGGTAGTAATTTTGCGATTTGAATGCTCTCCCATTGTGCTTTTCAGTGAAAGCCACAAATCGTACTCCGCTTGCGGTGCTGTCAGTGCATGGAGCACATTGCCGAGTTCAAAATAGCCGGGGTTCACTTCAGGGATAGGGCGTGTGCCGAGCATAAGTTGTCCATCCCATCCTTCTGGTAGCGTCAACTGTACAAATTCGTCATGTGGAATGGATTTGTGCCAAATCATATTAGATGACTTGAATGCACTATGCCCCATAAAGGTGCAGCTAACTAAGGGAATACACAATTCAAGTTGCCATTCCATCCCTGAAATGGGGACAATCATATTATCTGATGAATCTCCTAAGACCAGAGAATAGTGAAATTGCTTGGATGCAAAGGAGATATCGACATTTGCCTGCGATCCGTCTGCATAATAAATAGGGGCGTGCAGGTTAACGCTGAAATCTGCAAGGACTATGTAATTGAACTCGTATTTTACCGAATCGGTGGCAAGGTCGATTATGCGAATACGGTGACAGTGACCATCGTTGTTTGATGGAAGTTCCAATTCATTCTCGTTTTTACAAAAGGCATTTGCATTATAGCGTATTCCATCGATAGAAAACTGATATCGTATGCTTTTTTCCCCTTTTGGGAGAATGATAAAGGTGTGAAATGGAGCGGAAAAAATATCGGTGGAAACGCCTTGCTGGATTACTTGAGCCAAAGTTGCTTTCCGTATGGAAGTGTGATGGCGAAATCGTGCTGCGGTCGATGCACTTACAAAAATCTCATGACCATCGACAGCGGTCGATGACACCTCATCCAAATTTATGCGATATAACTGCCCTGAATATGGATATCTGTATATCCCATCCGTATTATCGGGAAAGGTGACTTCTTGCAAGTTGCCAGCAAACAGGTAAATCGTCCCACCGTGGGGCGTTCTTTCGATTCCAGTGGTATCCAATAATATATAACTGCGATGTAGTTTTTCACCTGAATTATAGAGAAGTTCTCCATCATAACGAATCTCTACCCGTATAGTAGGTGTATTTGAAAAATCATACGCAGTTTCTTCAAACGGAATGAAATAGCTTCTCGTTGTTAAACACAACTCATCTCCGGTGACCGAAAGTTCAGCATCATAGATGCAGGTTTCCTTTTGATAGATACTGATTACTGGACGCTGTGGAGCCACCTTGGGCAAACGAATCTTAGGAATTATGATGCCAACAGAAGAATGCTCCATTGCATATTGGGCATAGATTCGGTCAGTTGTAGTTGCAATGTACTCTGCTTTCCTCTGCCGTTGCTCACCCTGGGCCTGTATCCGTTCGGTGTTGCTTTTCCTCTGATACCATTCAACGAGGATGGCATCCCAATAATTTCGCTCGGGATTGATTAGATTGGTGCTTTCGTTTCTGAGAATGGCGTCCATCTTTTTTACGATAGAGTCGCAGAGAACCGCCATATATCCGGGGCGTTCCTTAAACAATGTCTGCAGACCGGAAAATATGGCGTCTGCTCTTAACTGCAACTCGTCATTTTTGCTGATATGGGAATCCCAGCGAGCACGCATACCCTTAGTGAAAACCTTGTAGCTGATATCCTCCGTAACATATTGAAAATCCAAATTCTTAGCATAGAAATTGAACAGAATAGAGTATAAAGATTCAATGCTTTGTTTGGGCGCCAGAGCATGCAGCAGTAATGACGTATAATATCGCTGGGTGCCCTCTGGGGCAAAGAATCTCTTGTAACGGGCTAATGTATTCTTAATTGCACTTCTGAAATAATTGTATAATTTATTTGCAGCGGCATCAGAATTTTCTGATTTAAATCCATATTGGAGAAATATGTAGTTCCAGAATGATCCGGAGTTCTCATCATCTGCCAACTCAGAGGACCACCCTTTCAACAAATTTATTGTTTCGAGTACAAGTACGGCATCCTCTTTTGCTGTGGTGCGCCCCATATCTAATAGAACTTTTTTAACAGTTTGACTTGCAGATTGATAGAGTATGGTATCTTCGTTATTGGATAAATGGTATTCACCGACTAATGGATATTTGCGAAATATATAGTCAGCAAGGTCAAACGCGCTACATTCTGGAGATAATTCATTTGTGTCCCGGATGCACATATCTGACTCAACATATCCAGTTTCTCGCCAGATAAATCCCTTGTTTGTAAGCCACTGTACGGATGACAGCCCCGCTGTTTTAGCGTATTTACGCACGTCTGCAAATATAGGCAGATATATGCCGAGACGATATTGATCTGCATATATTATTTTTGTTGGAAACGCTTTGTTCAAATAGTCTAAAAGCTCTATTTCAGTCATGCGCATTGCATTCACCCGCCTTTTGAAAATACAAATATTTTGGATGTGTTGGGGGAATTTTTAATTATTATAGCATAAGGGAATACAAGGCTCAACTCTAATACATATCTTGCGCAATCGGATAGAGTCTATATTTCCAGTCCCTCTTGCAGCTTTGCACTGGCGGCCTTTTTGTTCTTGTCGAAGGCGTGGGTGTAGATGTCCAGCGTGGTGGAGGGCTGGCTGTGGCCGAGGATGCCCGCCACCGTGGCGACATCCGTACCGCCCGCAATCATCAGACTGGCGGCGGTGTGTCGGAGGGAATGGACATTCAGCTCCTGCGGCAAGCCGTTCTTCTTGAGGATCAGCTTGAAGCGGTAGGTGAAGGTGGTGGGCGTCATGGGGAGCTGCGCTCCCTGACGGCGGAACAGAAAGTCATCCGCGGTCAGCTGCCGCTGGTCATAGGTTTCGGTGATGTATGCACATTCCTGCCGGTACTCCCGCAGTAACGATTCCATCTCGGCGGAGAAGTACACATAGCGGTTGCCTGCGCGGGTCTTTGGTTCTTTGACGAATATCTCCTCGTCCGTCACCTTAACGGCATTTCGGCAGATGTGGATGGAACGCTTTTCCCAATCAATGTCGCACCATTTGAGGCCGCAGCATTCGCCCCGCCGCATACCAGTGGCAATGATGAGTTTGAAGTAGGTTTCGTATTTGATACTCTCTCCCTCCAACGCAGATATGATTTTCTGTGCCGTTTCCGCATCCGCAATTTTCTTTTCATTTTTGCGCCCGACGTAGCGGTAGGTGCGCCACGCCGGATTGTGCGTGAGAAAGCCACCCTCCACGGCATCAGAGAGGATGCTGCACAACGTAGCGTGCACGCCCTCAATGGTGTACTCGGAGAGTGGCTTTTTTGTGTCGAGGCTGATGACTTTTCGCATCTCTGCGTAGAAATTTCGGAAGTGTTCTGGTCGCAGTTCGGTGAGCTTGTAATGCCCCAGTGCCGGGAGGATGCGCTCAATGTCCTGTCGGTCACGGCGGATAGTGGATTTGGCCAGTTTGCCGGGGGCAACGGTTTCCAGCCACAGGTCGATGTATTTTGCCAGCGTGAGCTGTTGGACGGGCTGCGGCGTGTGGCGGCATTCTCGCTCGAATAGGACCGCCTGCTCATTGAGCCATTTTTCAACCTGCTTGGGTGTCAGCTCCTCCGGCGGGTGGACGGTTTTCTGCTGGGGCTTAATGCGGCTGCCATTGTAGTCATAACCCATGGACACCACAATGAGATAGCTGTTGCCGCGCTTGCGGATGCTTGCCATAAAATGACCTCTCTTTCATTTGACCTCGGTACAGTTGAGGCCGGTTTTGCAAGCACAGCATACCGCAAGCGCATCGGCAAAGCTATCATTTATTTTTGGCCTGGATGAACTTCTACGAAAGCAACAATCAGGCGCCTTTCTGCCGTTTTGCGCAAGCGGCGGTCAGGTTAAAGAGCTGCCCGCCATCCGGGCGCAGCATAGTGAGCATGGAGGATGCTGCTTGTACCTTTTGCTCGCTTTGCGGATGGCAGTAGGTGCGTTCCAGAAAGCCGGTGTCCGCGTGACCGACAAGGTCTGCGACTGTCTGCTTGTCCACACCGCAGTGCAGAAGCGAGGTCACATAATAGTGACGTAGGGTGTGGAGATGGTACTCTTTCGGAAAGTTGATGGACTCATAGATTTTTCGCAGGCGCTTGGTGAAGGTGTCTGGATGGATGAGCTGCCCACGTTCATCGACAAAAAGATAGGGGCTGAGCGTATCATGCCGCTGCTTCGCTTCCATCTGCTTGCGGCGTCGATAGCTCAAAATCACACCGTGTAATTCAGGGGAAATGTAAATCTCACGGCTCTTTCCGTTTTTAGGCGTGCCCTCTACGATTCCTTTTCCGGGGACGTTGCTGCGGGAACGGCTGATTGTGAGAAGCAGACCGTTTTCGGTGGTGGAAAAATCGGACCATTTCAGAGCGCACAGTTCCCCTCGGCGGCAGCCGATGTACATGGAGAGTAGATAGAACAGGCGGTAGTGACGTGGTTCCAATGCCAGCGTGTCCAGCAGCTTTTGAATCTCCCGCTGTGTGGGAATACGCTGGACCGTGCGCTGCGGCATCGGCAGGTCTAACATCCGGGCGGGATTTTTCTCGATGATCTCATTGCGCTTGGCGTCACTGAGTACGGCTGAGACTACCGTGAGGTATCGTTGCGCGGTGGATTCTCGAATCTGCTTGCCGTGATGTTTGCGCTTACGCAGCTCGGAGAGCATATTCTCCAACGCCAGTGGCCGGAGTTTGTTGAGACGGATGCCGCCGATTATGGGATACACCACCTCCAGCATCCGCCGGTATGCAGCGATGGTGCTGGGGGCATATTTCGTCTGCCGTTTCAGCCAGCGGGAGGCGAATTCCTCAAAGGCCATTTCGCCGTCCTCGGCGTAGCCGGTCTTGAAGCTGCGCTCCAGTTCCTCGGCGGCGTGGGCGACATATTGCCCGATGCCGCGCTTGGGGACACCGGGCGGGACTTGGATGGTCTTTGCCTTGCTGATTTTTTTGCCGTTGGGCCGGTAGCCGTTGCTGACGGTGATCTTATATCGCCGCTCGTCCAATTGCTTGATGCTTGCCATTTTTAGAGTCCTCCCATCATTTGCTCATGCTGTCGCTTTTTCTGTTCTTCCCGCGCGGCGTGTTCATCCAATTTTTCTTTCAGCGCCATAGCCGCGCCCGCGGCGAGACCGACCGCCGCGCCGAAGTTTTCGGCGGCGATTTTCGCCTCCATGCGCCGCCGCTTTTCCTCGGCGTCCTCGTCCTCATCCAGCAGTGTTCCTACGGCGGTCAGTCCGGCCACGGCGGGGATCAGGGGAACAAGCTGCGGATCGCCGCCGCGCCATACCCCCCCGCCAGTGCCGCCGTGCCAAGGATCAGCACCAGCATGATCCACTTGAGGGCCACCAGCAGGCTGAAGTCCGGGAGCCAGTCGATCCACTTGGAGGAATACTTCTCGCTCAGGTTCCCAACCCGTTCCAGCAGTTTGTTCATCTCTGTCAGCGATTTCTGCATCTCCGTGAGCGACTTCTGCACTGGCGTCAGGTCGACGCGCGTTCTCAACTCCGGCAGGATCTTTCGAATTTCCTCCAGTTCCCAGTTTATTCCGTCTGCCTGCTCCGTCAGCTTGTTCATCGCCTGCGGCAGATCGCATTGGATCACAATGGGTTGGATCGGCTGCGGCAGCGGCGCAGACGGCGGTGCGCTGCTCGGCTGATTCATCCGCTTCAATTCCTCCATCGTTTTCCTCTGCTCGATGGAATTTTCTCTGGACGAGCTTTGCCCGTATTCTGAATTCATGCTCCATGGCCTCCTTGCAATACTTTTCCTCGTGTAGTTTGCTGTCACGGCATTTTAGTCCGTCCGGCGTGGTGTAGGTGATGTACTTGCGGCCGCTCTCCCAGCGGACGGCGTAGCCCTCGGATGCCATTAGCGAAACGAAGGCGTCCTTGTCGGCGGCGTATTTCATGCACTCGTCGATGGTGTTCATGAGCCGCAGCTTCCAGCTTTGACCCTTCAGAGCCGTGTGGTATTCCGCGCCGCTCATGCCTCGGGCCTGCTGCGCGGTCGGCTCAAAGACCGGCAGGCCCATCTCCTGACAGATCATGTCATTGCGCCGCATCAGTTCCTGGATCTGTTCCTTCGCCATGTGCAACTTTTTGCCGGTTTCAAAGTTGACGGAGTTGATGACGCAGTGGGAGTGGATATGCTCCCGGTCAACGTGGGTGCAGACCAGCACCTCACAGCCCTCGAAGTATTCCGCCAGCCGCCGCGCGGCTTCGTGGGCCTGTCGGGGATCGACCGCCGCGCCCTTCGGAAAGCTCTGCACCATGTGATAGAACATCACGCCGCCATCCTTGTGGTAGAGCAGTTTCGTGTTCAGGAAATCGTCGTAGACGCTCTGCGGCTGACAGTTGATGCCGCTGACGAGCGGCACGCCATCCCATGCGGTTTTCTTTTCCTGCATGACGTAGAGCATCACGCCGCGCATGGCGGCGCGGGACTGCGTGCCCTTTTTGTAGTTCACGAAATGTACGATGGCCATACGGCTCACCGCCCTTCCATGACTGACCGCAGCGCGGCGCTGACCTCGGACAACTCACCGGCAGCTCTTTCCAGACCGATGACCTGCACCTTGCCCATGTTGGCGAGGACGGTGAGGCGGTTGATGTTGCTGCCGATGCCCTTGAGCTGGCGGAGCAGTTCCTTCTGCTCGTCGATGACCACGATCCGTTTGCCGAGACAGCAGGCGGTGACATAGTCGCTCATGGATATGTGGGCCTTCGCCGCCAGTGCCCTGATCTTCTCGCGGTCAGCGGACGCCATGCGCGTGCTGAATTTGATATCTTTTTTCATATTTTTCTCCAATCGTAGCTAAAAGTGGGTCCGGGCTTCCGCCCGGAAATGGGGTGTGGGGCCAAATGCCCCGCCCGGCGCGTTTGGCAGGGCAGCGGCTTTGCCGCAGACCAGACAAATGCGATGCTGGCCACCTCCAGCGGAGGTGATAAGACTCCCGTAAAAGGAAACCCTCTGCGCCTATCGGGAATAACGGTTTACGTAGAGGAATTTTCCATCTGCGGCAGAGAAATGAAATGTTTCTTCATCTGGCTTTCAAGGGATTATTTCCCCTGCACACAGTGCTTTTTTGGCGTTCCTGCATGGGGGTGGTATCACTACCCTCGGCGTGCGCTTCATGCCGTTGAAACGCTGGACGCCCGCAGGTCACGGCGGTGTATTCGCCGTTTTTGTGCTGTCTCGGAATTTGCCCTGTGCGGGCTGAATCTCCCCTCGGCGGGTACACACGCCACCCCGGTTCCTAACCGCGCACACAGCGGCTCACACGCCGAAACAGGGGGCGAAAGTGCAGAGAGAAGAATGCAAGGGTGCAAAGTCTTTAAGAGCCTACATCCTTACAGCCTTGCTCCGGTAAATACCAGTACCATTGCCCGCCGCATTTTTCTGAAATAACGCCGAGATTTTTCTTGGCAATATTTAGCGTTCGCTCAGAGATTCCCATGCGTTTCGCACAGGTTAATACATCTTCGGCGGATACCCGAGAGGTGAGCATCCGCTTGAGTTCATCCTCCATTTGCATCGTCTTTGTCTGTACTTGTCCAGAACCGTTCAATATTTCATCCACGGTTGCGTCGCAGATACCCTTCCATCGAAAACCGTATTCAGGGTGCAACTCAAAGGCAATAGACGGTCCCTCCGGTGCAAGACTGTTCTTATCCTGTGCGACCACGCGGATGGTGTCACCGCTTTTTAGTCTGCCGATCAGCAACACACTTCTTGCGGAAGCGCGGAAGTCAATGGAGCCGAGGCCACGATAACTGGACTTTATTCCCTGCGCCTTGTTCATGTGACCGATAAGAATGACAGCGCACTGCGTTTGTTCCGCAATTGACGCAATGCGTTTGAGAACCGGACGTACCTCATTGGCGCGGTGCATATCCACGTCACTGCCGAGGTATGCCTGCAGCGGGTCTAAGACAATGAGCTTGGCGGCAGTTTTGCGAATGGCTTGCTCCAACCGCTCATCACAAAGCGTCAGTTCATGTTGCCCTTCGTCGATGACAAGTACGCGAGAACAATCTGCCCCTGCGTTTTCTAAGCGAGGCTTGATCGTATCGGCCAACCCATCTTCGGCTGTCTGGTAAATGACATTCATTGGCGCTGCCGCGTCACTGGACTCGGGGAGTGGGATACCTTTTGTCAGCGCCGCAATGATCGCGAGGACAAAGCTGGTTTTTCCCTCGCCGGGATCACCCTGTACAATGGTCAGCTTACCGAGCGGGATGTAGGGATACCACAGCCATTGCACCTGCTCCGATGGGATATCGCTCATAGCAATCAATTTCAATTCGTTTTTCATAGAACTCCTTTCCTGAAACATCATCTTTGAAGTTTGGATGCTTCGATTTTTTGATGTACGGCTCAGTGATTTTATGGTAGAATATTTCCAAGGGCGGATACATGAAAAAGTGATCTTTCCCTAAATAGAGAAAGATCACTTATAGACAAAACTGGAGGCCTGCCATGGAGAAAAAGCTCGGGCTATACGTTTCTGTGAGTGGTGATGGAAACTTAAAGCGCACACTGGTTTCTGTTTCTGGAGAGATAGAACTGGAAGCAACAACGCTAAATGACGAGGTCATTTTATTTTCGGAATTGAATTACAGTTGTTATGCATTTATTGTTGACCGCATTAAACTGGCTTTTCAGTTTTTACTTACACGGGATAAGGATGGGACGAGTGCGGTTGATCTGCGCGTATTTGAATTTATCCAAGATACCGTTCAGGATTTGATTGAAGAGTTTGAGATCGATAATCCAATGTACGGAACGCTAACGCGAACACTTATCGAAGATCAGATCCCTGCGGATGACGGGAGCGGTCTCTATCCTGTTGAAGCCAGTAGAAGAATCATTCATGTACTCTCTGCGGTAATGGATATGCAGTTTGCCGTGAACAGTATACTGAGGGATATGCGTTTCAAGGTTCCTGTTGATCTTGATAAAAAATATCATTTCTTACAGGAAACGGGATTTGTGCAGGTTCCGAAACTTCTTGATCAACCTCTCGAATATGTGTTTCGCTCCGAAGTGGACTACTACAAATTCCTGATGCTCCATTTTATTTCTGCGAATCCGAATGTGGCACTGTGCGAATGCTGTGGACGATACTTTATCCCAAAGACAGCAAAGAAAACTCTGTATTGTGACAGGATCATCAAAGACAATAAGACCTGCAAGAATCTGGCACCGGGCTTGAAGCATAAGCTTCAAGCGCAGAATAAAAAAGTGGTCGAGGAATTTGACCGCGCAAAGCAGAAAATGTACAAGAGGTATGAACGTGCCCTGGACCCAGACAAAAAGGTAACCGAAAAAGATTTGAGTTACGCGGAATATTACGAATGGCTGGATCAGGCAACACAGGCCCGGGATGCCTATCTTGCTGGGAGACTTTCGGAAGAGGATGCGCTGAAAGCAATCAGAAAGTCATAGGCAGAGAGAAGTTAGCCAACGGTAGAATACCGCTCGAGTACCGATTGCGGTTTATCTCTGCGATTGCGGAAATACGAAAATGCCAAATCATGATTTAGTAAATCGTGATTTGGCATTTTTCAAATGAATATCAGGCAAGCATAGGAATTAAACTTTTACTTTTGTACTTGTTGTGTTATACTGCAACCGATCAATTTGCTCAAAGGAAGCAATTTTTTTGCAAATTCTTAAGATGCTTTGAATCTATAGAACATTTAGAAATGAGAAGTTGTAACCTATGGTAATCCTTGCGGTGTGGTGGGCTACGGGGACAATGCCCTATGAAGAAAGTATCGCATTTATTCCAATCTTCGCCGCAGTTGCCATGACTTTGGGATATGATGCCATAATCGGTGTGGCGATATTCATAGTACCTGTCGGTGTGGGCTTCGCGTCCGCGACTGTCGATTCATTCACCATCGGTGTCGCACAGACAATTTCAGAACGGCCAATGTTCTCTGGAGTGGGATACAGTCTTTAACGGATTGTGGAGGAGGTAAATCATGTATAATGAAACACTGGAATGGATAGAAAATGCATTGGATTCTCTTCATGAAACCGGAAAAATGGGAAGTCTGCATTGGAGAGCGACCTACACAGAGGAGGATCATAAAGCACTGAAACTTTTGGAGCGGTGGATGCGGGAAAAAAATTTAGAAGTATTTTACGATGATATTGGCAATCTCTTCGGAAAAATAGAAGGAGAGCAGGATAAAATCGTCTTAACAGGTTCTCATCGAGACACTGTAAAGAACGGCGGGAAGTACGATGGCGCCTTGGGTATAATTTGTGCGATTGCTGCCGCAGGGGCACTTTACGAGGAATTCGGTAAACCGAAAAAGAGTGTGGAGGTTGTCGCATTCTGTGAAGAAGAAGGCAGTAGATTCCTCTCCGGATATTTGGGCAGCCGCTATTTCGTTGGGCAATTATCGGATGACATTCTGCTGGAACGGGATGCGAATGGAATCACGCTGACAGAGGCAATCCGGCATGCGGGATTTTCCGGAAAAAGAGCGCAAAAATCACTGCAAATGCAGAAGGTTGAACGCTTTATCGAATTGCATATTGAACAGGGCGGTGTGTTGGAGCAGAGCGGAGAGCAAGTCGGTCTGGTCACCTCGATTGTGGGGCTTTTGATTGGTAAAATCACAATTGACGGACATCAAAATCATGCAGGCACGACACCGATGCATCTGCGAAAAGACCCGGTGACGAGAGCCGCACAGTTCATCACAGAAATGAATCAATGGGCCATGGCCTACAACGAAGCGGTCACTTGTACGTTTGGAGAAATTCAAGTGTTTCCGAATAAGAGCAATGTCATTCCCGGTTCCGTCAGCCTGTCTTTTGATATTCGTTCGACATCTCCCGCTATACTGCAGGAAGCACGGATGAGAATCAAAAATCTGCAGCAGCAGGATGGGTTCCATTACACCTTGGAATTTGCGGCACCGAATGCTCCGGCACAGATGGATGAGGATGGGCTGAAGCTATTGGAAGAAGCTGCAAAAAAGCTGCATCTGTCCTATCGGAAAATGCACAGTGGTGCCGGTCATGACGCCGAGATGGTAGCACAAAATATAAAAACAAATATGATTTTTGTTCCAAGCGTCGGTGGAATCAGCCATTCGCCATTGGAATACAGTAAGATGGATGATATCGGTCATGGGTACTTGCTGTTAAAAGAATTTTTACGAGAAATTGCATGGGGTCATGAGGAAGAAAAGGCTTGAAAAAAGACAAGCCGCGTATCCAAAACAAGCGCAATACATTGCCAACCACCGCTGATTTTATACACTCAATGTGTGGGTGAGGTAGAAACAGCCTGAAATTTCAGCATTTCGCTTGACTTTCAGGCTGTTTTTTTAATGTGCCCAGAGTCGATGGCATGACCACCAAAGAATTAAACTTTTACTTTTGTACTTGTTGTGTTATACTACGAACGATCCATCTGCTCAAAGAAAACAGTTTTTTGCGGATTCTAAAGATGCTTTGAAGCTGTATAGAACATTTAGAAATGAGGAATTGCAGCCTATGTTGAACATTTATTTTGGGGATATGCCGTCTGCAATTTATAATACTGAGATTTATTTCAAAAACACTTATGAGGATAGTTGGATTCTCGATGACTTCGCAAAAAAAGTTATCAAAAAAGTGGATGGTTCAGACGTGATCGCCGCACAGGCAATCAAAAGTCCTGTACTTGGTATTATTCCTCCCACTGAATTGTCCGGCGGTGTAAAAACTCTGCTGCTTATTAAAAATTGCCCGGATGAAGTGTTCAATGCTTCAACATGCGGAGATAACTGCGCACGTTTTATTCTTGAACTGGCAAAAGCAAAAGATGTTACGATCAACTTGCGTCATATTATGGACTTTGATAAGGCAAGATTTACGGCTAAAATTTTGAACGATGACAGTATCGTTCATAACATGGAAGAGTTGTTGCCAATTGCAGCGAGATATGTATAAACGGAGGCGGACATGAAAGGAAAACATAGTATTGTTGTTCGCAACCGCAGAGTCCAGTTTGCCTTGGAGCTGGAGCGCAATATCACAGTGATACGGGGTGATAGCGCAACAGGAAAAACAACCATGTTGGGGATGCTGCGAGATTACGAGGAGCTGGGGGCACAGAGCGGAGTTACTGTTCAATGTGATAAGCCATGCCGGACTTTAACTTCCCGTGACTGGGAAAGTCAGTTGAGCCGTATGAAAGACAGCATCGTTTTTGTAGACGAAGGAAATGCTTTCGTTTCTTCTCGTGCCTTTGCACAGGCAATTTGTGGGTCAAGCAATTACTATGTTCTCATCACAAGAGAAAGCCTATATCAATTGCCGTATAGCGTAGAAGCGGTTTTAGAACTGCGAACTACAACTCGTCGTGAGAAATGTACTTACAACAAAGCGTATCCCTACTATGGAACGCTTGAGCATGCCGCGAGTGAGATGGATCGCTCAGACCGCATTCTGACCGAGGATTCAAACAGTGGGTATCAGATGTTCTCAAAAATCGCGGAGCAATATCATGTGCGCTGTGAAGCCGCAAATGGCAAATCGAATATTTTTGCTTGCTTGGAAGAGCGTTCAAATGATAAGACCTTGGTGATTGCGGATGGCGCGGCGTTCGGCGCGGAGATGGAAAAAATCTACCGCTTTCTGAAATTGCATCCGAGCCAAGTAATGCTTTATTTGCCAGAGTCCTTTGAGTGGCTGATTTTGAAATCAGGAATCGTTCATAACGCAAAACTTGCGGATATCTTAGAGAGGCCGGAGGAATATATCGACTCTGCTAAATACTTCAGTTGGGAGCAGTTTTTTACTGAATTATTGATTCAACTGACAAGTGAGCGGGACTATATGCGCTATGGAAAACAGAGCTTGGCTCCTTTCTATTTACAGGCCGAGAATATCCGAAAAGTGATCAGTGCCATGGAAAGAGACTGACAGTTCTGTATGTGAGTCATATCCTCGACCAAAAGTTTAGAGTGTAGAGCTTTCGGGAAAGAATTTTTTGTAGTAGGACAATTAAAATTGATGGGCGATAAAAAGATATATATCGTTGCAAAAATCTTTGATCAACAGGGCTGCATTGCTTACCGATGCAAGACACTAAATGAGGCGCGTTGTGTACCTGGCACACTGGAGGCGCTGAGAGCGGATGGAGTTCAAATTGTTATTCTGGACTCTCCTGAGATTTATTCTGAGCACGCACCCTATACCTACATTGAGGACTTGAAAGAATTCATCGATAAGGTCGCACAAATGAACCGAGTCGCACCCGTGTTCAGAAAGCATTGAGGAGGCTGAAAGAAACTGCCATAAAAATCGCTTTTATTTTTGGCCGTTCCATGCTATACTGCAAATAGAGAATTTTGCGTGAGGGGGCGATGCAGTGGAAGAGCTAAATGCGATCCGAGAACAGGTTATCCAGCTCTGTGATCCGCAGAAGATTCTGCTGTTTGGCTCGCAGGCGAAGGGAACCGCGACAGCAAAGAGTGATATTGACCTTTGCGTCATTGCGTCGACCAATGATAAGCGTTCGCTGCTGACAGATTTGTATTGTGATACGGAATCTGACACGCCGATTGACTTCCTTTTGTATACGCCGGAGGAGTGGGAACACAGTGTGGCAGATAGCCAGAGCTTTGCCAACAAGTTGAGCCGAGAGGGAGTTGTACTCTATGGGTGACAAGCCTTCGTTATAAGGACTGGTTTAAAAAAGCGGCACATGACTTGCGCGGCGCGGAAATCTTAATGGAGCATGACGGCGGTAACGATTTAGTCGCGTTTCATTGCCAGCAGGCGATGGAAAAGATGCTTAAAGGCTGGCTGCTCAAAACAACAGGCGAATTGCTGGACGGGCATAGCCTTGTATTCCTGTGCAGAAAGGCAACTGCGGCAGGGGCGCCGTTGAAAGGCACCCTCAGAGACTGTGCGTATGTAAACCAGTTTTATATTGAAACCCGCTATCCATCTGATTCTTATATGCCTGTGTCCGAAGAGAAAGCACGGGATTGCATGGATGCCGCAAGGAAATTGATGGAACTGTTGGCATAACGCTCAGACTACTATTTGACTACTACCGCAAAAAACCTCGGGAGCCTTGCCTTGCAAGACTTCCGAGGTTTTTTCCCCAAATGCCCGAAATTTGTGCAATCCCAATCAAACTGTTGTACTACAGCGGTTTCCGGTTTGACGGCCTGATAACTCCGACTCTGTAGGCCGCTGGTTCGAATCCAGTCGGGCGTACCAGAAAAACGGCAAGCATCGCAGGATGCCTGCCGTTTTTCCTTTTGCCCCGACGGGCGGATCTTATCCGCGTCTGCCCCACATTGGCTCTTTACAAGGGTGGGGGTCCCGTCAAGATTTATGCGCAAAATTGTTTGCAGGCTCCGGCTGAGTGAAGTCAGCCGGCAATAGAGACGTCATCCAAAGCCGCCTCCAAATGCTTCATGTTCATGTATTTCTTGCAGCCTCACTGGGCTTCGCCATGTGGCGGGCACAGGCCAGCATCAGGGAGACAAATTTGTTGTCCCCAGCCTGTGTGGTGCCGATGCAGAAGTTCATCAGGCTGTGAATCAGGTCGGAAAACGATACATCGCCCATATTGTCCAGACATGGTATGAGGTCAATAAGAACAAGGGCATCATGTTCTGAATGCAGGATTGGGTAGAATCCGGGAAAAACGGAGAGCACTGGGAGTAGTTCTATCAAACAGGCTTATCAAAACATTCTTATTTCCGGCAGTGCTGGAGATGTCCATGCATCAGGATGCTGGGCCAAAGGTGATTCCGTGCCGCTGACCTCCGGCACAAGCCGCAGATTCGGGATCGTGCTGCGTTTTTAGTATTCGGATGGTACGGAGGGCGAGGAGATCGCCAACATCAATCCGGATTGCAGCAGTCAGAACGACTGGCAGCATCTGTCCCTGCGGGCAGTTGCGAAAAAAAGCGTATACCTCCATGCGGATCGTGTTGCGTTATGACAAGTACCCCTGTAACCGTCAGGTTACAGGGGTACTTCTTTTTTCACAGATGGAACATATTCACCAGAAACAGCAGGGCCAGTCCATAGTAGGTCACCACGGCCACCAGATCGTTGACCGTCGTGATCAGCGGGCCGGAGGCCACCGCCGGATCGATGTGGATCTTATGAAACAGCATGGGAACCATCGTCCCCACAAGGCTGGAGATCACCATGGCCACCACCAGCGACACCCCAACGCAGCCGGAGATCAGAAAAGCCGGCCCCCACGCATAGCCCTTGCACACATGGATGTAGACCCCTAAAACCGCCAGCGCCATGAGTCCCAGGCACCCGCCGTTGAGAAGACCCACCCGCATCTCCTTGCCCAGCAGAGCCAGTTCCTCCTTCAGGGTAAGGTTCTCGTCCATGAGGACACGAATGGTGACGGCCAGCGACTGAGTCCCGACATTGCCTGCCATGTCCAGCACCAGCGACTGGAAGCAGATGACGATGGGCAGCACCGCCACCACGGACTCGAAGATGCCCACCACCGACGAGACGCCCATGCCCAGAAACAGCAGCACGATGAGCCACGGCAGACGTTTTTTCATACTGACGGCGGCAGGCTCCCGGAGGTCCTCCTCCGAGGTCAGGCCGCCCAGCTTGGCGTAGTCGTCGCTCATGGCGTCATCCACCAGCTCCACCAGATCCTGAGCGGTGAGGATACCGGCGATCCTCCCGTCCTCCGTCAGCACCGGCAGGGAATCCTCCTCATACTCTGCGATCCGGTCGATGCAGTCCTCCACCCGCTCGTGGGCCAGCACATAGGGATAGCTGCGGCGGATGATCCCGCTCAGCGGATCGTTTTCACGGGCGATGATCAGATCCTTCAGGTCGATGGCCCCGGCAAAGACGCCGCTGCCGTCCACCACATACAGCGTGGAGATATTGTCGTGCTCACCGGCCTGCCGCACCAGCTCGTTCATGGCGCCGCAGACGGTCAGCGTATCCGGGATGCAGACGAAATTGCCGCTCATGCGGCTGCCGATCTCCTCCTGATGAAAGGCCAGCAGCCGCCGGACATCCTTCCGGGTATCGTCGTCCAGATGGGCGGCCAGGGTCTGTTTCTTCTCCTCCGGAAGCTCCCGCAGCATATCCAGCGCATCCGCCGTGTCCATGTCGGCTATCATTTCTGCCGCCAGCGCCGCCGGAAGCTCCGCCAGATAGCGGGAGGCATCGTCCAGATAGGGGAATATCTCCGCCAGCGTCTGGGCGTCCATCTGCCGGAACAGCCGCTCCCGCTCCGCATCCGCCAGCAGCGTAATGGCTTTGGCCACATCCCGCCAGTGGTAGTGCTTCAGCAGCTCCGGTAGCCGGTCCCCGTTTTTGGCCGTGCGGATAACCGCTGCGATCTCCTGTGCGAAATCCTTTTTTACCATTCTGTTCATCATATTCTTGTCCTCCTTTGACGCTACTTTGGGCAAAATGGGCGCAAAAATACACCGCCTCAGAGATAGTTGCCACAGCAAGACGTCTCCGGTGCGGTGCAGGAGGGCACGGCAAAACAGAATGTGATCAGCTCCTGCTCATGGATGACCACATCCGGTATCTGTGTCTCTGTGCGCCGCATATCCGGCTTCGCCCTGTACTTCCGCAGCTATCCATGAACATTCACCTCCGTTGATGGTTGAAATAGGTCTCTCCGACCACGGTTCATCATAACAGAACCCATCGACGCTGTCAACCGTTTCTTTCCCCAGCATTTTGCAGCCCCGGAGGTCTTACGACTTCCGGGGCTGCACTCCCGGCATTTACTGTCCTTGGGGCCGGATCTCCACAGTCCTGCCGCCAAAACTCTCATAGATGCGGTGGGAAACGGAGAGGACGGTGCGCCCACGGGAGGCCTGACGCAGGGCCTCCCGCACACGGGCCTCCGTCTCGGCATCCAGATTGGCGGTGATCTCATCCAGCAGCAGCACAGCGGGGTCTGCCGCTGCGGCCCGTGCAATGGACAGCAACTGCCACTCTCCCTGAGAGAACATCCCGTCCGTACACACCGTGTCATACCCCTCCGGCAGCGCCTGGATGGCCTCGTCAATCTCCCGGACGATGGTGTCCGGTCCCTCTCCCTGCACGATGTGGCGGAAGATCTTGATGACGGCGTAGTCCGGCACACTGCACGCCCCGCCGTCTGCGTGCCTCTCCACCACGCAGTAGGAGCCCTTGCCCAGATGCGGGTCCTCCACATACTCGATGCGCTCCAGCTCCGTCACCACCTTGGCCGCATCCACCAGCGCACTGCACCCCTTCTCTGGGGGGTGGACTTGGAGAGCGCCCAGCGGGATTCCTTTTACTGGGCGCTTTACTGCTCTGACAGCACCATGGAGGCCGTCCGGGCCACGGAGGAGCGCTACCGACGGTGTTTACTACGCCAGCGTCAACATGAAGAACGCCAGCAGTATTCCATGGGCAACGTCTCTCTGCGAGGCAGCGCCAGCCAAGACCATCCATCTGACGGCTCTGGGGACCGGGGTCGCTCAGAGCATCTACGAATAAAATCAAATGCTCCGGGACCTTCTCATCCGGTTGGGCGTCAGCGAGGCCACCGCTGCCAAGGATGCCCGCAAAATGGAGCACGCTGTCGGCGCGGCAGACAGAGCATCTGGTGTACTTTCTCCGCTTCGTCAAGACCCTCCGCAAGGAGCCGGAGACGACGGAGTCCTGAGCCGCTTCTTGCAAAGTGTAAGGCTTCGGATATATTTTCTTCTTCCTTTCGTTCCGTTTCTCTGCTATACTGGAGCCATACCAAGAAACACACGGCGGAGGTTCTTCCCTTCTCTGCCGGAAAATCGTAAGGAGGATACCACCATGCGTTATGAAATCAAAGGCACTCCCTTCCCCGTGGTGATCTGCCAGCTGGAAAACGGCGAGCAGATGGTCACGGAGCGTGGATCCATGGTCTGGATGAGCCCTAATATGGAGATGCAGACCCATGGCGGTGGACTGGGGCGGATGTTCTCTAAAATGTTCTCCGGCGAGAGTATGTTCCAGAACATCTACACCGCTCACGGCGCCGGGATGATCGCCTTCGGCTCCAGCTTCCCCGGCCAGATCAAGGAGATCGCCATCACTCCCGGCCACGATATGATCCTCCAGAAGAGCGCCTTTCTGGCCGCCGTGCCGGGAGTAGAGCTGTCCATCCACTTCAACCAGCGGCTGGGTGCGGGCCTCTTCGGCGGCGAGGGCTTCATCATGCAGCGCCTCAGCGGCAGCGGCATGGCCTTTGCCGAGATCGACGGCACACTGGTGGAGTACGACCTCCAGCCGGGTCAGCAGATCGTGGTAGACACCGGCAACGTGGCGGGCTTCACCGCCGGGGTGCAGATGGAGATCCGTCAGGTTCCCGGCATGAAGAACAAGCTGTTGGGCGGCGAGGGCCTTTTCAACACTGTCCTCACCGGTCCCGGACGTATCTGGCTGCAGACCATGCCCATCTCCGGCGTGGCCGCTGCCCTGCTGCCCTATATCCCCACCGGCAACAATTAAGCTGTCTGTCAGGCCCGCAGAGTCCTTCTTTGCGGGCTTGGCAATTTTTTATTTTTCACGCAATAAAACCGCATCTCCACGCATTACAGGGATGACAGGAGATAAAAGCCTATGACTGCATGGCCCGCCACAACCGAATATGCTGGCAGCAGTGCTCATCTGACGGAGCTGCTGGCCGCCATCGCCGCCGGGCAGCAGGATGCGCTGGCGCAGCTCTACCATCTCACCCGAACGGCGGTGTATGGTCTGTCGCTGTCGTACCTGAAAAACACCCACGACGCACAGGATATCACGCAGGATGTATTCGTTCATGTGTGGGATCACGCCCCGCAGTATCGCCCCACCGGCTCTCCCATGGGCTGGCTTCTGACGGTCTGCCGGAATCTGTGCCTGATGCGCCTGCGGCGCACGGAGCGCCACGCCGTTCTCAGCGAGGCAGAATGGGACGCCATTCCCCAGCAGGAGACCGGTCTGACCACAGAGGAGCGAACGCTGCTGCAGCACGTTCTGTCCCGTCTGGGGGAGGAGGAGCGGCGCATCGTACTGCTCCATGCCGTCACCGGGCTAAAACACCGGGAGATCGCCGCTCTGCTGGAGCTGCCCCTCCCCACCGTCCTGTCGAAGTATCACCGAGCAATCCGAAAAATGCGTGCTGATCTGGAAGGAGATAACGCCCATGACAAATGAAAAGCTGGAACAGTGCCTTGCACAAGCGCTGAAAAAAACAGCCCCCCATGACGTGGACGGCGTTCTCTCCCGCTGTGAGAAGCGGAAAGGAACGGAAATCCCCATGAAAACAAAACCTCACTCCCTGAAAAAATGGATGGCGATGGCGGCCTGTCTGGCCCTTCTGCTGCTGTGCGGCGGCGGACTGTTTCTGCGGCAGGCCAATGCTGTGGCCTCCGTGGTCTCCATCGACGTCAACCCCAGCATCGAGCTGCGGGTCAACCAAAATGAAAAGGTTCTGGCCTGCGTGCCTATGAACGACGACGCCCATGCCATTCTGGCGGATATGGGCGACGGCGAGGATCTGAAGGGGGCCAAGCTGGATGTGGCAGTAAACGCCATCGTCGGCAGTCTGGTCCGCAACGGCTATCTGGAGAGCATCTCCTCCGCCATCATGATCTCCGTAGAGGATCGGGATCAGAGCCGGGCTCACCGACTGCAGCAGGACCTCTCCGCCGCCGTGGACGGCATCCTGCGGGACAGCGCCTCTCAGGCCTCCGTATTGACCCAGACGGTCACGCAGGACACGTCTCTGGAGAAGCAGGCCAAGGACCACCACATCTCCACCGGCAAGGCGGCGCTGGTGAACCGTATCCTCGCCCTGAACAACAGTCTGTCCTTTGAGGAGCTGTCCAGGCTCTCCATCGGTGAGCTGAAGGATCTGGCCGAGACCGGCGCTCCTGCCATGCCCATCGGCATGGAGCGAGCACTGGAGATCGCCCTGCTCACCTGCGGGCAGTCCGCCGACCAGCTGGCCAAGCAGGAGGTGGACGCTGAGCTGGACGAGGTTCCCGCCCACTACGAGGTGGAGCTGGAGGACCGCAGCGGTACGGAGTACGAGTATCGCATCGATGCCTATACCGGCGCTGTGCTCACCTCCTATGTGGAGCCGGACGGTCACGACGATGTGGATGACCACGATGACCATGATGATGACCACGACGATGACGACGATGATGCCCAGCACACCGGCAGTACCCAGCCCACCGGGCAGATCGGCCACGCCGCAGCCAAGGCCGCTGCCCTGACCCACGCCGGTGTGTCAGAGAGCCGGGCCTACGACATGGATGTGGAGCTGGATGACGAGGATGGCCGCTGGGTATACGAGGTGGAATTCAAGGCGGATGGCATGGAGTACGAATATGTCATCGATGCCTATACCAGCGCTGTACTGGAATACGATATGGAGCAGGACGATTGACCCCTTATAGCAAAAGAGGCAGGCACAAAAGTGCCTGCCTCTTTGTCGTTATTCCGATTCCGGCGGCGCTCCGGGGTCTCCCTCCGGCAGCGATGCCTCCTTGTCCTCGTCCTCCGACAGGGTGGGGATAAATGCCTGCGCCAGCTTTCCCTTGCCCCGGTGCTTGATGTAGAAGTAGCCGATGACGCTGAAGGTCACGGCACCGATGAAGTTGACGAACAGATCCTCCATGGTATCGTACAGCCCGATATCCAGATACCCGTCAAAGCCCAGGTCCGTGCCGTTGACGGCCACCGAGTGGATGCCGTCGATGGTGATGGGGGTATTGCTGTTGGTGGGGTCCAGCATCACGGAGGTAATGCTCTGCACCACGGTGTCCTTCTGCATATCCAGATGGAACACCCGGTCCATGCCGAACTCGAAAAACTCCCACAGCACCCCCACGGTCATGGAGAAGCAGAAGGCCGCCAGCGCCACATATACCGGCGACAGCTGGAACTTGATGCGGCTGTTGCGGTTCAGGATGTCGATAAGGGCAAAGCCTGTGGCGGCGCAGAGGAAGCCCGTGGTGGTGTGGAGCATGGAGTCCCAGTTGGGGTAGGTGATGAAGTAACACTCCAGCTCCCCCAGTATCTCCGCTGCGAAAATGAACAGCAGGATAATGATCTCCAGCACCGACGGCAGTTGGATACCGAAGTTCTGCTGAATGAAAAACGGCAGGATGAACAGCGCCAGCACCAGCAGGCAGATGAAAGCGCTTTCATATTCGCCCCGGATGATGGACATTACCAGCTCCGCCAGCACGATCAACCGCAGGGCCACATATACGGCGAACACCGCTGGCTGCTTATGAATGGTCTCCTTCAGCCGCTGGACCGTATCTCTGGGTTTGGGCGTTTTTTTCATAAAGGCTCCTTCCCGGCACAGCACTGCGCCGCTGTGGTTTTTTCTGCATGGTATCATATCCCCGGTCAAAACGCAACGAAAAATGTGACAAAATCGTGGCGGCCCGTCTTGACAAGCGGCCCGCTGTGTGATAATCTAAGAAAAATTTGCCATGCGGAGGTGATGACCGTGACCGTCGTTTTTCAGGATGCCCAGATATTCCGCCGAGGTGTTCTCACCCGTGGGGATGCTGTTTTTTCTTTTGAAATCCATCACGGCACCAGTGTTTCTCCCGTTCATATTCCCGCCTCTTCTTTTGTGATATGTCCCGGTTTCGTTGATGTACACGTACATCTTCGTGAGCCGGGCTTTTCTTATAAGGAGACCATGTCCAGCGGCACCCAAGCCGCCGCTCACGGCGGATACACCACGGTGTGTGCCATGCCCAATCTGGACCCGGTGCCGGACAGCCTGCCCCATCTGGAGCAGCAGCTGGCCCTGATCCGCCGGGATGCCGCCATCCGGGTGCTGCCCTATGGCTCCATCACCCGTGGCCAGCTGGGGGAGGAGCTGTCGGACATGGCGGCCATGGCCCCCTATGTGGCGGCCTTCTCCGATGACGGGCGAGGTGTGCAGAGCGAGGCGCAGATGCGCCTTGCCATGGAGACCGCCAAGGGGCTTCATAAGCTCATCGTGGCCCACTGCGAGGACAATTCCCTCCTCCACGGGGGCTACATCCACGACGGGGCTTACGCCCGCACCCACGGCCACCGGGGCATCTGCTCCGAAAGCGAGTGGGGGCAGATCCGGCGGGATTTGGAGCTGGTGCGGCAGACCGGCTGCGGCTACCACGTCTGCCACATCTCCACCAAGGAGAGCGTAGCCCTGATCCGCCGGGCCAAGGCGGAGGGGCTGGACGTCACCTGTGAGACGGCCCCCCACTATCTGCTGATGGACGAAACCATGCTGCAGGAGGACGGCCGCTTCAAGATGAATCCCCCTCTCCGCAGTCCCGCCGACCGGGAGGCCCTGCTGGAGGGGTTGGTCGATGGCACCATCGATATGATCGCCACCGATCACGCCCCCCACAGCACCGAGGAGAAGTCCCGCGGGCTGGAGAAGAGCGCCATGGGCATCGTGGGGCTGGAGACCGCCTTCCCCCTGCTGTATACCTATCTGGTAAAGCCGGGCCTGCTCTCCTTCCCCCGCCTGATGGAGCTGCTCCACGATGCTCCCTGCCGCCGCTTCGGCCTCCCGCAGGGGGAGCTGGACGGCCCCCACGCCGATTTCACGGTCTTTGATCTGTCGGCTTCGCATCCCATCGACCCGGCAAGCTTTCTTTCGCAGGGGAAGGCCACCCCCTTCACCGGCTGGCCGGTACAGGCCCGCTGCCTGCTGACGGTCTGCAACGGCCGCCTCGTCTGGCAGGACGGTGATCTCTTTTCTAAGGAGGACCGCACATGAAGCAGGTCACATGGACCATTACGGAAAATACGCCCCTGACGTCGGACACCTACCGCCTACGTCTCACCGGCGACACGGAGGCCATCACGGCCCCCGGTCAGTTCGTAAACCTGAAGCTCTCCGGCTTCTACCTGCGCCGCCCCATCTCCGTCTGCGACTGGGAGCCCGGTGCCGCCACCCTTATCTATAAGGTGCTGGGCCACGGCACGGCGGCCATGACCCATCTCCCCGCCGGAACGGAGTTGGATGTGCTGACAGGGCTGGGCAACGGCTACGACACGTCTCTCGCCGGGGAGCGCCCCCTGCTGGTGGGCGGCGGCGTCGGCATCCCGCCCCTGTACGGACTGGCCCGCCGTCTGACGGCGGAGCATCGTCAGGTCACGGCGGTGCTGGGCTATAACCGGGCGGAGGACATCTTTCTGGTGGAGGAGTTCCAGGCGCTGGGCGTCACCGTCCGTCTCCTCACCGCCGACGGCAGCGCCGGGACCTGCGGCCTTGTCACCGACGGTATGGAGGGCGTGAATTACACCCACCTCTATACCTGCGGGCCGGAGGCCATGCTCCACGCCGTGTGGCAGCGCTGCCGCACCGATGGGCAGTTCAGCTTTGAAGAGCGCATGGGCTGCGGCTTCGGTGCCTGCATGGGCTGCACCTGCCGCACCAAGTACGGCCACAAGCGCATCTGCAAGGACGGCCCCGTCCTGCGAAGGGAGGAGATCGTATGGTAAATACCGCCGTCACCCTCTGCGGTCTGCCGCTGGAGAACCCCGTCATCCCCGCCAGCGGCACCTTCGGCTATGGGTATGAATTTGCCCGGATCTACGACATCAACTGTCTGGGGACCTTCTCCTTCAAGGGGACGACGCTCGCCCCCCGGTACGGAAACCCCACCCCCCGCATCGCTGAGTACGCCGGGGGCCTGCTGAACTCCGTGGGGCTGCAAAACCCCGGTGTGGAGGCCGTCATCCGGGAGGAGCTGCCCCGTCTGCGGGAGGTCTTTCACAAACCGGTGATGGCCAACGTCAGCGGCTTTTCCATAGAGGAATACGCTCAGGTCTGCCGCCAGCTGGACGGCGAAGAGCAGGTAGGCTGGCTGGAGGTGAATATCTCCTGCCCCAATGTTCATGGCGGCGGAGCCGCCTTCGGAGCCGAGCCCCAGACGGCAGCTGCCGTCACACGGGCCGTCCGGGATGTGACGAAAAAGCCGGTCATCATGAAGCTCTCCCCGGCTGCGGCGGATATCGCTGCCGTGGCACGGGCCTGTCAGGAGGCCGGGGCCGACGGTGTCAGCCTTATCAACACCCTGCCGGGGATGCGGATCGACCTGAAGCGCCGCCGTCCCCTGCTGGCCAACGGCACCGGCGGAATGTCCGGCCCCGGCATCTTTCCGCTGGCGGTGCGGATGGTGTATCAGGTCTACGAGGCCGTGGACATCCCCATCGTAGGCATGGGCGGCGTCAGCACCGCCGAGGACGTGCTGGAGCTGATGCTGGCCGGGGCCACCGCCGTGGGCGTGGGAGCCGCCAATCTGGTGGAGCCCTGCGCCTGCCGGAAAATCATACAGGACCTGCCTGCCGCCATGGAGCGGTACGGCATTCAGCAGCTTACGGATATCATAGGAGGAGCACATCATGGGTAAAGACGTTATCATTGCACTGGACTTCGACAGCCGGGAGAAAACACTGGCTTTTCTGGACCGCTTCACAGAGGAGAAGCCCTTCGTCAAGGTGGGCATGGAGCTGTTTTACGCTGAGGGTCCCGCCATCGTCCGGGAGATCCGCCGCCGGGGCCACCGCATCTTTCTGGATCTGAAGCTCCACGACATCCCCAACACGGTGAGAAAGGCCATGGCCGCCCTGTCGGCGCTGGATGTGGACATCATCAACCTCCACGCCGCCGGTACCGCCGCCATGATGACCGCCGCTCTGGAGGGCCTCACCCGCCCCGACGGCACCCGCCCTCTGCTCATCGCCGTCACCCAGTTGACCTCCACCGATCAGGAGCGCATGGAGCGGGAGCTTCTGATCCACGCCCCGCTGGAGGAGGTGGTGCTCAGCTATGCCGCCAACGCCGCTGCGGCAGGGCTGGACGGAGTAGTCTGCTCTCCGCTGGAGGCCGGAGCCATCCACCGGCGCTGCGGGGCCAGCTTTCTGACGGTGACCCCCGGTGTACGGTTCGCCGGAGGAGATGCCGGGGATCAGAAGCGGGTCACTACCCCCGCCAAGGCCCGTGAGCTGGGCTCTGATTACATCGTGGTGGGCCGCCCCATCACTCAGGCGGAGAACCCCGTGGCTGCCTATCGCCGCTGCGTAAAGGAGTTTGCGGGCTGATGCGCTGGAACACGGTACTTTTCGACTTAGACGGCACGGTGACGGACCCCAAGGAGGGCATCACCTGCGCCGTGGCCTACGCCCTGCGGCAGCAGGGCATCATCGCCGACCCCGATACCCTCACCCCTTTCATCGGCCCGCCCCTCCACGAGAGCTTCCCGGAGCTGTTCGGCCTGACGGAGGAGCAGACGGATCGGGCCGTGGAGGACTTCCGAGTGTACTTCTCCCGGCAGGGCTGGGCGGAGAACATCCCCTACAAGGGCATGGCGGAGTTGCTGGAGAGCCTGCAAGGAGCCGGGCTGAAGCTGGTCATCGCCACCTCCAAGCCGGAGGAATTCGCCCGACGCATCATGGAGCATTTCGATCTGGCCTCATACTTCCACCGCATCTGTGGGGCGCAGGGGGAGAACCGGGCCAGCGCCCGGAAGGGCAGCGTGGTGGCCGACGCCCTGCGCCGCAGCGGCACGGACGGCCCCGCCGTCATGGTGGGCGACCGCCGCTTCGACGTCGCCGGCGCCCATGAAAACGGTCTGCCCGCCATCGGCGTTCTCTACGGCTACGGCGGCCGGGAGGA
>OLRU01000292.1_pt1 | contig 60016 bp, 52 predicted proteins | sample 1672961 | NCBI WGS metagenome assembly OLRU01 (sample SAMEA3136741, study PRJEB25190) | human gut metagenome | biome: human gut; feature: human-associated habitat; material: faeces | place: Austria | collected 2013
CCGGTGGGCGGCACGTCCGCTTATCAGTCCTTCAGTTCAATGCGCAGATCGCCGATCACGACGGCTGTGGCAGTGCTCACATCTATCGGCCGGTCTGCAATGCCGATCAGGCAGAACTCACCGGTGTCATAGAAGCGGCTGCCCCGGCCGTGGCTGAAGCGCACCGCGCCGTCCGCGGTCTCCACGACGGCGTCCAGCGCGCCGAGGCCGGACAAGGCGTCCTCCGGGTCCGCCCCGGATATGCGCAGGCTCAGGGGGCTCAGCGCGAAGGTCACTCCGGTAATTGTGCGCCCCTCCCACTCTATATCCCGCGTAACCGTGAGCGGCTCCGCTGCGCTGGAGAGGTCCACGTCCACGCTCCAGCCGCCGTCCACGCCGTCACACACGGGCACCTCCACGACCAGCGTGCAGCCGTCCAGCTGTCCGGGCGTCCCGCTTTCGAAATAGTCCTCGATAAACCGGTACCCGCATATGTCATCCGCTGCGGACACCGGCTCCGCCTCGCTGTTCAGGAAACCGCCGCGCCCGCCTGCAAACGTCAGCTCCCGCTGGCCGCGCATAATGTAAGCCCGGGGCGAATTGTACCGCATATACGTGTTTTCGTCATACGGCCAGCACAGCTGCACCGCCGCAAAGCCGCTGTTCACGCCCACGGCAGAGACCCAGACGTCCGTACCCGGCACATCGGCAAGGTACCCGGCGGGCAGATACACGCCGCGCTCTATCTCCTCTGCGCTCCCGGCGGGTTCGCCTACCTCGGCGCCGTTTTGAGCAGCCGCGGCCAGGTCGAAGTCCGTGAGCTCCGCCGTGACCCGGTCGTGGTTATACGAGTAGTACGGCATGGTGAGCGTCACTTTTCCGTCTGCGATGTCGTCCTCGCGCAGCACGGCGGTGACTTCGAATACGGCCTCGGCGGCTTCCTCGTCAAAATACACTATCTTCGTCGTTGCCTCGCCCGGCTGCATGCTGCCGACACTGATTGCGGGTTTCATGTCTACAGCCATGCGCCCCTGGCCCGAGGTGTCCTTCACCGAGACGTAGAACACCGCCGAGGCGTCAAAGCGCTGGGCTGCGATAACCGTCATCTCCACGCCCTGGCTGGACGCGCTCAGCTCGACGGGCTCCACATTCCCTCCAAAGGCGGGCTTCACCGTGCCCAGCAGCCAGTCGAAGCTGCCGGCTGCCGCCGCGGCCGTGACCACCAGCAGGGCCACCACCGCCGCCATTATCACTAACATCCTGCCAGGCCGCCGCCCGCGCCGCGCGGGCCGGAGCTTTTGCTCTATGCCCGGCATCAGGTCCGGTACGTCTATGTCCCGCTCAAAGGCAGCGTATTTTTCGGCTATCAGCCGCTCGTCCCTGTCAAAGTCCATCTTTACACCTCGCTCTCAGCATCAGTCAGATACTCCGCCAGACGCCTCTTTGCGCGCTCATAGCGCTTGCGCAGCGCGGCCTCCGCCACGCCGAGGCGCTCCGCCATCTCGCCGTAGTTCAGCCCCTCAACTACGCGCAGCAGCACAACCGTGCGTTCCGCCGCACTGAGACGTCCCAGGGCGTCCGCCATGTCCGACGTATATCCTGCGTCGGGAGACGGGGCTGTGACGGCGCCCTCGTCCAGCTCCTCAAAGCTCACGGCCGGGCGCTTGCGCAGGCAGTCCATGCACTTGCTGTAGGTGATTCTGCACAGCCACGCGCGCTCGTTCGCGCCGTCGAAGCGCTCCCGGCTCTGATACGCGGCGGCGAAGGCCTCCTGGACGGCATCCTCCGCCTCGTGGTAATCGCCCAGCAGAGAATACGCATAGGCAAAGAGGGTCCTGCCGTACCGCGCAACGGCGTCCTCCAGCTTGAATTTGCCCAACTCTCACGCCTCCCCTCGTGAAACCCGGTTTCATATATTATAACGGAGCCGGCGCCGCATTTGTGACGCGGTGCGAAAATTTTTTGCCTTGTTCCGGCGGAAACCGTGCTTGCAAATATTACAGTATGGTGTTAGAATACAGGTTTGTGAAAACTTTCTGACGGGTGATAGAGATATGGACAAAGCGCATCTTAGAAATGTGGCCATTATCGCGCACGTTGACCACGGCAAGACCACGCTGGTTGACGAGATGCTCAAGCAGGCAGGCGTGTTCCACGAGCACCAGGAGGTGGCCGAGCGCGTCATGGACTCCGGCGACCTGGAGCGCGAGCGCGGCATCACTATCCTGGCCAAGAACACCGCCGTGCGTTACGGCGACTACAAGATAAACATCGTTGACACCCCGGGCCACGCCGACTTCGGCGGCGAGGTGGAGCGCATACTGAAGATGGTCAACGGCGTCATACTGCTGGTGGACGCCGCCGAGGGCCCCATGCCCCAGACCCGCTTTGTGCTCAGCCGCGCACTGGAGCTCGGCCACAGGGTCATACTTGTGCTCAACAAGATTGACCGCCCCGACCAGCGCATACACGAGGTCGTGGACGAGGTGCTGGAGCTCCTCATGGACCTCGGCTGCACGGACGAGCAGCTCGACAGCCCCACGCTGTTCTGCTCCGGCCGCAACGGCACGGCGAGCTATTCGCCCGACGTGGCCGGCACCGACCTCAAGCCGCTCTTCGACACCATTATAGATTATATCCCCGCCCCTGAGGGCGACGAGAACGCCCCCTTCCAGATGCTCGTGAGCAGCATTGACTACAACGAGTTCGTGGGCCGAATTGCCATCGGCCGCATAGAGCGCGGCACGATCAAGGCCAACGGCGAGATAGCCGTCTGCAACTACCACGAGCCGGAGAAATCACGCAGGAGCAAGGCCGTTAACCTCTACCAGTTCGAGGGCCTGCAGCGCGTGGCCGTGCAGGAGGCGAGCGCCGGCAACATCATCGCCATGAGCGGCATCGGCGACATCACCATCGGCGACACCATCTGCTCGCCCGAGGCCGTGGAGCCCATCGAGTTTGTAAAGATAAGCGCGCCCACGATGGAGATGACCTTCTCCGTCAACGACAGCCCCTTCGCCGGGCGCGAGGGCAAGTTTGTCACCAGCCGCCAGCTGCGCGAGCGGCTCCACCGCGAGACGCTCAAGGACGTCAGCCTGCGCGTCACCGACATGGAGAACGCCACCGACAGCTTCAACGTGGCCGGCCGCGGCGAGATGAGCCTGTCGATACTGATAGAGACGATGCGCCGCGAGGGCTACGAGTTTCAGGTCAGCCCCCCGCGCGTACTCTTCCAGGAGATAGACGGCAAGCGGTGCGAACCGGTCGAGCGCGTCGTGGTGGACGTGCCCAGCGAGTATATCGGCGCGGTTATCGAGAAGCTCGGCGCCCGCAAGGGCGAGTTCGTGGAGATGCTGCCGGTGGGCAGCCGCACCAGGGCGACCTTCTTCGTGCCCGAGCGCGGCCTCTTCGGCTACCGCAACGAGTTCCTCACCGACACCAAGGGCGAGGGCATCATGTCCAGCGTGTTTGAGCGCTACGAGCCCTACAAGGGCGAGGTCTCCCGCCGCGGCACCGGCTCCCTGGTGGCCTGGGAGACCGGCGAGGCCGTCACTTACGGCCTGTTCAACGCGCAGGAGCGCGGCCAGCTCTTTATCGGGCCGGGCACCCCGGTATATGCCGGCATGGTCGTGGGCCAGAGCCCCAAAAACGAGGACATCCCCGTCAACGTCTGCCGCCGCAAGCAGCTGACCAACATGCGCGCCGCGGGCAGCGACGAGGCGCTGCGCCTGACCCCGCCCAGACAGATGAGCCTGGAGCAATGCATGGAGTTCCTCGCAGACGACGAGCTCCTGGAAGTGACGCCCAAAAACCTGCGCATCCGCAAACGCATCCTGGACCACAGCCAGCGCATGAAAGCCCTGAAGGGGCACAAAAACGCCTGACGTCAGCAAATAGTTTCCCGGAGGACAGTTTTTGATAAAGGACTGTCCTCCTTTATATTGACCCTGGCGCTGTCAGTGGATGCCGGGGGAAGCGGTGCGCGGATGGCAAAAGCGCTTGAGGTCTGGGAAAAATCTGCTATAATAGCAGTAGTTTCAGGCTGGAGGTGCAGTTGTGGAGATACATCTTACGGAGCGGGCCGCCGCCGAGTACGAGCGGATAAGTTCCGGGGTAATGACGCCCGAGATGGCGTCGGAGTATCTGCGCGACGGCCGGATCCAGCTGCGGACGTTCGCCGAGTCGCTGAGGGATGTTTATCCCTTCCCGGACATCGGCCGGCGCCTAACCGACGCCTTCCTGGCCTTTGAGCCTGAAAGCTCGTCCGAGGCCGTGGCGAAGAAGGTGGGCAGCTGGCTCGACGGCAGGAGCCGTCCCGGCCACAGGGAGGACGTGTTCAAGATCGGCTTTGCGCTGGGTCTGAACGAGGGCGACGTCAGCCATCTGCTCGGTCAGTGCACCGGATACGGCATACATTACCGCGAGGCTATGGACGTAATCTACACCTGGTTCCTGCGCAGCGGCCGCAGCTACGTCGAGGCGCGCGAGTTCTATGCCGCGCTTCCCGCGGCGGGGCGCTCCTCCGGGCGCGGTGAGGAACCGGGGAACGTACACATAACCTTCGAGCTCAGGAACACGCTCATGTCCGCCCGCACCAGCGAGGAGCTGCGCGAGGCGTATCTCCGGAATATCGACCTGTTCGGCCGGCTGCACCTGCGTGCATACAGGTATTTTGAGAAGTACCTGGGTTTGCTCAGACGCCCTGAGTCAGGCTGGGACGGAGACTCTGCGGAAGACTATTCGCTGGACACGGTGATGAAAAAATACCTCACTCTGCGCATGCCGTCCGGCCGTGCCCGTGGCGGGTACTCGGTGACGCAGAAGCTGCTCAAGCGCAACTGGCCAAACGCCACGTCGCTCAAGAACATCCGGGCTCAACGGGAGGACGTCCCGCGCAAGCTCCTGCTCCTGCTCTACGTCATAACCGAGAACGTGGTGGACGGGGAGTACAGCGAGCTTGATGAGGACTACCTGAGCATAGGCGAGCGTCTCAGGCAGCACTGGTGGGTGCTCAACGCCATCCTCATCGACTGCGGTATGCCAACGCTCGACCCGCGCAACGCCACAGACTGGCTCATCATGTACGCGCTGACCGCCGGCGGCGACGAGTCCATGAGCGAGCGCATGAGCCAGGTGATAGACCACCTGTTCGCGGACATGTGAGCTAATAACCTGCCCCGCACGGACGAAGCTCCGTGCGGGGCGATTTCCGTTTCAGCTACGGGGCAGCACATCCGCGCCGCCCGCGACCATGCCGTCGGGGCCGAGGACTATCGCCCTTTCCTCGTCGAAATCGGAGTAGATTCGGCCGAGGTTGTCAAGGAGACCCAAAACGTGCACGGGCTGGCCTATGTACAGCTCCCCGCTGTTTGTAAACGTGCCGTGGACCCAAACTCCACGCATGTCCGAAAAGCCGCCGGCCGTAAAGCTGCCGCAGTTGAGCACGGACGCACCCTGCGCTATCTCCAGCATCGCGCCCTCGCTGCGGAAAAAGGAGCCTGCGTCTATCGAGAGCACGCTGCCGCCGAGAGAGAGGCTGCCGGCCTGGCTGTAGACCGAGCCGCTGAGCGCGATGCTCCCGGCCTGCAGCGCGCTGAGCTGGATGATGTGCGCTCCGGAGGCGCGGATGTCCAACGCCGCGTCCGTCACTCCCGTGCCCGCTATGGCCAGATAGCTGCTGTCCGAGACGGTGACGGAGCTGAGCAGTGCGCTTTGTATGCTGTCGTAAACCAGCATGGAGGCGCCGGCGAGCTCTATGCTCTCAAGCTCCAGATCGCCGTCGCGGGTGTAGACCCAGGAGCCGCCGCTCACGCTCAGGCTCGCCGCGCCGTCCGTGCCGCGCCAGGCGCAGATGAACTCCGCCATCGCGCCGTTTTGCACCGCGACGCTGTCGCAGGTCAGCTCGCCGTTGACGCAGAATATCGTCCCGTCCACCGTGAGCTGCGCGCCCTCGGGCAGGGCGAGGTGTCCGGACACGTAGAGCGGCTTTGTGACGGTCAGCGGCCGCGTCAGGCTCAGATATCCCTCGACTACCACCGCCTCTGCGCCGCCCTCGTCCATGGCGGCGAGCAGCTCGGCCTCTGTGGAGGCGTAAGCCTGCGCCGCCCCGACGTCTATGGGCGTGAAGTCCACACACCAAGCCGTGCCGTCTATGTCGCCGTCCAACACGGCGTAGTGATTGCGGTACAGGAATATCCCCTCGGTCGTGTCGAACTCTCCGCCCACAGCTATTTCGAGCGAGCTGCCGTCGTACATGTCCAGCAGACCGCTGTTGCATAGCTCCCCGCCGGAGAGCACCTCTATCGCGCCGCGGCTGACAACGCGGCCGGTCAGGTCCATGTCGCCGGAGACGCTTATGCCGCCCATGTTGCGCAGCGTACCTCCCATTTGGAAAGCGGATCCCTCGCCCAGCCGGACGGAGCCGAAATTGAGAAAGCTGCGCTCGCCGAAGCCAAACAGGGCCTGAGTGCCGCCGCCTTCCGTTGTGCCGACATCAAGCGTACCGAAGTTCAGGATATCGCACCACGCCGCGCTGTACGCAGTGAGGTTAAGCTCGCCGAAGTTGAGCAGCGTCCACGCGGCGTCATCCTCGTTCGCGCTCTCCACCCAGAGCTGTCCGGCGGCCTCGATGGAGCCGCAGTTGAGCAGCAGCGAGCCCTCGCCGCCGCACCAGATCCCGGCGTCTACGCTGCCGCAGTTTACGAGCGGGGCGCCGTTCATCTGTATCTCCGCGCCGGATGCGGCCGAGAGGCTCGCGCCCTCGCTCACCACGAGCGGCCGCTCAAAAGTTAGCGTCTCGCTCAGCGCTATGCTGCCCTCGATAACGATTGCGAGCGCCCCGGCGTCGCCGCTCGCGGCCTTGAGATCGTCGAAGGTGGAGACGGTCGCCGCTTCGCCGCCGGCTAGCCGCATATCGCGCACCTCGCCGTTTACGCTCCCGCCGTCCTGCAAAAGGCCGCCACCGGAGAGCAGGTACACGGAGGCGTTCAGCGAGGCGCCGTCCACCGTCACCAGCGAGCCGCCGGCGGCGACGATCGTGCCGTCGTCCGCCAACTCGCCGGCCGTCCACAGCACGCCGCCTTCGCGCAGTATAAGCGCCCCCGGCATGACGAGGCGCGCGCCCTCGCTTATCAGCAGGGGCTTGTCCAGCTCCGTGACCGTCCCGGGCAGCCCAACGTCCGCGCCGGAGCCTTCAAGTATCACCGCCGCGACGGTGCTGTCCGCGAGGGCGAAGGCCAGCTCAGTGTCGCTGCTCACCGTGACGGCGTCCTCAAACAGCTCGTCGCGCATGAAGCTTGCAAGCTCCTGTGGCTGTGAGGTTTCCGCTTTGTGCTGCCCGGGTATCAGGAGCGCCAGCGCGGCGATAAAGGCAAGCGCGCACAGCAGAGCCGCTATCCGGCCGGACACACGCCGCTTTGCGGCCGGCGCTTCTGTGTCTGTCACGCTTTCCACATCCCGAGGGTGAATTCCCCTGCCCGCGGATGCGTCCTCGGTACGGTATAGCCCCGAGTACAGCTCGTCAACCGTCTGGCAGCGCTTTTCAGGGTTTATCTCCATGCCTCTGAGCAGGGCGCGCTGCTGCTCTAGAGTTATGTCAATCCCAAGTGCTCTCGGCGCAGCCAGCTCGTCGGAGAGCAGTCTGTCCAGAGACTTGGGAGGCACGCGGCCGGTCAGGCAGAAATATATCGTGGCCGAGAGGGCGTAGACGTCCGTCCAGGGGCCCTGTCCCATGCACTGGTACTGCTCTATCGGGGCGTAGCCCTGCTTGAGAGCCACGGCCATGGTACTGTCCGTACCCCGGGATGACTCGCGCGCGCAGCCAAAGTCCAGCAGGCGCACCGAGCCCTGCTCCAGCATCAGGTTGTCGGGGCTTATATCGCGGTGAATGAGCCCGGCCTTGTGCATGGCGCTGAGCGCGGTGAACAGCGGCTCTATCAGCGGGAAAAGCTCCGAGGCCGGTATCCTGCCGCCCCGCCGGGCGGCAAGGTCTATGAAGTTCGTCCCCTCGACGTACTCCATGACTATATACGCCGTGTTGTTGGCCTCAAAGTAGTCGCGCACCATCACTATCTGCGGCTGCTTTTCCATGCGCGCCATCGTCCTGGCCTCGCATAGAAAGCGGCTTAGCCCCTGCTCATAGCCGGAATTGTTCCTGCTCATGCAGCTGTGTACGTCCATAGACGAGGCAGCGTCCCGAGCCGCGCGGTCAGAGGGGAAATATTCCTTTATCGCGACCTTCACCTCGAGGCGCAGGTCGCGGCCTATATAGGTTATGCCGAAGCCGCCCTCGCCGAGGGCGCGGCCGATCAGGTAGCGGTCCATCAGCACGGTTCCCGGCGGCAGATGGTGCGGAGCCGGCGTGTATGAGCTCTGCGTCAGGCCGCAGGCGGGGCAGGGCTCGCCGGGGCGGACGCTGCCCATGCAGTACGGGCAGAATTCGCCGGAATTCCAGCTGCCGCCTTTCTGCTCCTTATTCACCGCGCTTCACCCCCGTTTCGCCAGACCCTAGCCTACGGATTCAGTATACAGTAAGTCATATGCCGTGACAAGCGCTGCGGCGCGCCATTGAGCCGCGGCACGACCTCACTTTATCACATGCGAACGCCGGGGACGTCCAACTTTGTTCCGGCTCCGGAACAAAGTTGGACGGGGAGCGTATACCGGTGTGCTATACTCCTTTCAGCGTATTCCCAAAACAGAAAGGAGTAATCCGACATGAAAAGAAGCTTTGTATTCGCACTTGTCCTCTGCCTGATGCTGACGCTCACCCCGTTTGCGTCGGCCGCGAGCGACGAGGCAAACGAGGCCGCCAACGCTCTCTACGAGCTGGGGCTGTTCCAGGGCACGGCAGAGAACGCCGACGGCACGCCCGTATTTGACCTTGACCGCGCCCCCACGCGCGCCGAGGCCGTGACCATGCTCGTGCGCCTGCTCGGCGGGGAGGACGCCGCCCTCGCCGGCGACTGGGACACACCTTTTACCGACGTCCCCGAATGGGCTGAACCGTATGTTGGCTACGCCTATAGCAAGGGGCTCACGGACGGCACGGGCGAGACGGCCTTCGGCTCCGGTTCCTCCGTGACCGCCGCGCAGTACATAACCTTCGTGCTCCGCGCGCTCGGCTATGAGAGCGGCTCCGACTTTGAGTGGGCCTCCGCCTGGGAGCTCAGCGACGAAATAGGCCTCACGGGCGGCGAATACGGCGCGTCCACCACGAGCTTCCTGCGCGGCGACGTGGCCGTGATCTCCTACGACGCGCTCAGCTGCACGCTCAAGGACAGCGACGTCACGCTGCGCGACACGCTCACCGGTGAGCTGGTAGCGTATGAGCTCGAGGGCATCGGCACGTTCTATCTCCCAGAGGGCGGCGAGGCCAGCAGCTGGGAGACTGACGACCCCCTGCCCGGCGGCTGGGCCGGTCAGATCGAGTTCGAGGACTTCACCGTCTACTGCGGCTGCAACGGCCCGGAGAGCTACGCCGCCGCGGGCGTGACCTTCCCCGAGAGCGTCGAGGAATATTCCCAGCGCAGCGGCCCCCAGGGCAACAAGCCCGCCGATACGGAGTACGCCTATGACGACTACGGCAACATGTTTGTCCAGTACAGCTCCGACGGCAACGACATCTACTACGTCATAGATATCGGCAGCGAGTGGGCCTACGGCTTCAACTTCTACTGCCCCGAGGGGACTATCGAAAACTACAATCCGGGCCTCTGGTTCTCACTGACCGAGCTCAAAGACTGAGGAGGAAATAACAAATGAAAAAGCTTGCATCCCTTGCACTGGCGCTCTGCATGATTTTCGCCCTCGCGGCCTGCGGCGGCGAGAGCGGCACGGAGGCCACCGAGGACCCGCGCGCGGGCCTCACGGCCTACGAGCTTGAGGACGCCGCCACTGTCTATCTCCCCGAGGGCGGCGAGACCTACTACGAAGAGCAGACCGACCCCCTGCCCACCACCCAGTGCGGCGTGAACGTCGGCGACGCAAACCTGCACCTGGGCATCATCGGCATGGACGCCTACGAGATTGCCGGAGTAACCCTGCCCGAGACGGTGGAGGAGTTCTCCCAGCGCAGCGGCCCGCAGGCCGACGTCGGCGAGGGCCAGGTGTTCGACTACGACGATTACGGCAACTACTGCACGCAGTTCGTCCGCGACGGACGCGACGTCTACTACGCCGTCCGTGTCCGCGACAACGGCACCGCCGCGCTTGCCTTCTCCTGCCCCGAGGGCACGATCGAAAACTACAACCCCGGGCTCTGGATATCCCTCGTGGAAATCAACTGAAAGGAAGAAGCATCCCCGCCCTGCGGCGGGGATGCCGGTTTTTGCCTCAGATCCGCTCCGGCCTGTCAGGTAAGATGTCCGGTTAGTTCGGTTATTACGTTCAGCGCAATAACCGGGCTTTTATTTTTGGAGGTGACAAATGATCTATTCCAAAAAGCAGCCAGTCATGTATAATATAAACGGCAAATCGGGATTTAAGGAGAATGATTATGTTTGAAGACGGAAGAAGCAAAAAGGTGGTTTTTATTGCTCATTGTTTTCTAAATCAAAATTCCATCTCCGACGGAACCGCCGTCTATCCGGCTGTATTTAGGAATGTTATTGAATTATTCATGAACGCCGATATCGGCATTGTTCAAATGCCTTGTCCGGAGTTCTGCTGCTTAGGCCTTGACAGAGGAAACATCTGCGGAGCAGACTTTCCCGTTGTGATAGAAAATACCCGTATTCGTGCGGAGATGAAAAAAGATATTCCAAATGCGCAATTAGACCAATTAGCTGATTATGTGGTTTATCAAATATCAGAATACATCAAGTATGATTTTAAAGTTGTGGGTATTATAGGTGCAAACCGTTCTCCAAATTGCGGTGTGGATACAACATCAGATAATAATACCGAAATGAAAGGAATGGGGCTGTTCATGGAAAAGATTTCACGCCGGCTCTCTGAAAAAAGTGTATCCATACCGCTGATAGGATTAAAAGGAACTGACGATATTGCGGAGAAACTAGGCCCGTTATTAAAAAACTGAAGCAGAAAAATCCTATAATCAGCCGAGCCAGGCGAACCAGTCAGGGCTCAGGATGGACGGCGCATGCGCGCCGCCTTTGCCGGCAGTCAAGGAGGCGGCAGCAGAAAGTGCTGCCACCCCCTGCGCATTTCTGGAATATCTGACAATGGGAACACCAGCTTCCCTGTGGTACAATCGGTACATGACCACCTGAAGAAGGAGTTCGAAACGATGATAAATGTATTGTTCGTCTGCCACGGCAATATCTTGAAAAGTCCTGGAAAAGCCAGTAAAATCAATGGGTTCACGAAGCACAAGGGCGCTTACTACACCACTACTACACCATTTTTAAAAGAGTCTTGATATGAGAGATTATAGACAAGACGAGCCTTGCTAATTGCAAGGCTCGTCTTGTTTATAAGCAGTCGGCTTAAAACATCCCAGTTTCCCTTTTAGGTAAAAGCTTCTGTGCCCACTTACACTTTCGTGCCACTCCAACGCAACACTAATCCTCGCTACCAGATTTCTTTTTAAATTATATCAGCCATAGGTCAATTTTCAACCATAATTTACATATCATATCTACCAACAAGAAAGGAGTCACCCCTATGTCCTGCCTGCTCAAGTACCGCTGGGTCAAGCTACCGCGCGCTTTGCTGCCGTCGGGCAAGGGGGTATTGGGCTCTTGGGCGCGGCTGGCAGTGCGGGCGGCGTTCAGAGCCGGTGCCGGGCGTTACTGCGGTCACCTGAACGCTGTGACGCCGGGGATGTGGTCAGGCGGCATCGTAGGAGTCAAGAGCATTCTCGGCGTCCGTCGTCGCGGCGACGCGCTGCGGATACTCGACGAGCTGCAAGCGCTCGGGTACATCACCTATACGCTCGACCCCGCCACCAAGAAACTCGAGTACCGCATACGCGACTGGGTGCTCGAGTGCTCCGGAGAGGACTGTTCTGACGGCGCGGTCTACGCCACGGACGGCTACGGATTTATCTGCCTGCCTAGGAACATCACTCAACGGCTCGCAGACAGGAAAATTAAATTCGGTGATGCAGACGCATGGCTGGATCTCTGGTGCCACACGGTGTGGCGGGAGAACAGCAATGCGTTTTCATATATGGCGCCCACGGTGCAGTTCGGCACTATGGGCGCCGCGCTCACTCTGGAAGCTCTGGGGCGGCGCTGGGGCTGGGAAAAGACCAAGGTATGGAGATTCCTGCACAAGCACAGGGATGCCTTCGCTCTGTACCGTCTGCCCGGCTCAGGCGGCTGCCTCATCTTTAATAAGCTCTACCCAGCAGACACGGCGTTTTCTCTGCCGGAGAGCGCAGAGATTGTGCGCATAATCGCGCAAATGCGTATTCTCGCGGGAAATACTCACACCGGTCTGAGCGAGAACGAGCGCGTCAACCGGCTCATACGGCTGTGCAGCGGCGCAATTATCCCGGAGCTTGAAGCTCAAAGCCGCGTTGCACTTTTCAGCCGTATAACGCGCGCGTATTTTTCTCACTGCCGGAATTGTGAGAGCCGTGTATATGACTGCCGGGGTGTAAATACCGCGCAGGTGCGCGCAAGCACCCGCGCGCCCTGTGCTCTGAAACGACAAAGCGAGGTTCAAATATGGGAAAGCAAAAGAATTTGTCCACAAAATCCGCACACGAGCCGTCGAAATCCGATGCGCTCATAGATTTCCTGGCGCGCCGCGGCGTAATAGCCGACGAGAACATAGACAGCGAAAAGGTCCGCGCCGCCAGAGCCGAGAAGCAGCGCATGATGTTCCACAACACCCGCCTGCTGCTTGAAAACTACCGCAACATCGCCTGGACGCTGGAGTGCTTCCCGGACACGGTCGCAGACGAGCTGGAGCAGCCGTTCGAGAGCCTGGACACGCTCCTTGACCGCGTGGACGCCGAGGTCGGGATGGGAAACCGCAAGCTGGAGGGTCGCATGGAGAGCGTGCGCAAGTCCCGCCTGCTGCTCGACCGGATAAACGAGGCGCTGAGCGTGCTCAAGCGCAAGCCGGGCAACGGCGAAAAGCTCTACGAGCTCATATACCTGACCTACATAGCCCCGGACAAGCTGACACACACGGATTTGCTCTTTCGGCTCGACCTCTCCTCGCGGCACTACTACCGGCTGCGTGAGCAGGCCATCCGAATCATCTCGCTCCGGCTCTGGTCGGCGCCCAACAGCGAGGCCGACGCGTGGCTCGAGGTGCTCACGCTCTTAGAGGGCATGGCGTGAAAACAAAGTGGCAGAAAAATGGCAGGTCTCCCGCCGATGACATGCAAAGCTAAAAAGTATATACTGGCACCATCCACAACCGGGCAAACCAGAAAAGCGCCGCGCTCAAGAGCTTTGAGTACGGCGCTTTTCGCGTCCAAAGGAGGCAGATTTGTGAAGAAAGAAGTCAAGAGGGATAAGCGGCGGCTGGTCAAGGCCTACTGGTCGTCCATAACGGCGATGTGCTCGCTCGTGCTCATGGGCACGCCAGCCTTCGCCGCGTCCGGCGGGACAATCTGGGACAGGTTTTCGAGCATCATGCAGGACGTGTACGGGCAGCTCGTAGCCATCAGCACCATCGTCGCCGTAACGGTTGCGGCCGTCGCGCTTATAGTGCGCATGGTATCCCGCAACCAGCGGGCGGTAGACGAGGCCACGAGCTGGCTAAAGCGCATCGTTATAACCTGGATAGTGCTCAACTCGCTGGGCTTTATCGTGGCGTATCTGCAGCCCTTGATTGCCGGCGGGCAGTACACCGGCGGCTGACGGAGGTGAAGCGTGCTCGACTGGATATTCGAGGGCATCATAGACTGGGTTGCGGGCATTGCCTCGTCCATCATGGACGCCATATCCGGGCTGTTTCTGAACGCCCTCGGCACGGACATGACAGCGATGGAGGAGTACTTTCCCTTCGTCTCCGCGGCCTTCGACGTCATGCAGTATATGGCCTGGGCGCTGCTCTTCCTCATCTGCGTGTGGCAGCTCTTCCGCGTGTTCGGCGGGCCAATAACCGACGCTGAGAACCCGTGGCAGCTCGTCGTGCGAAGCTGCCTTTTCGGAGTGCTTGTCGGCTACGCCAAGCCCATTTTCACGCTTGTGCTGGACATCGCCCGGGCGCCGTACACCGCGCTGCTCGACGTGCAGCTCACCGGCGAGGATTTCACCTTTGCCGGGCTGGAGGAGGTTATATCCAACGGCCTCGTGACCATCGCCTCTACCATCACGGTCATAGCGCCGCTGCTGCTCCTTATCCTGCTCATCTCCGTGGGTTGGAACTACTTCAAGCTCCTGCTCGAGACCGTCGAGCGCTACATAGTCGTCGGCGTGCTGTGCTACACGAGTCCGCTCGCCTTTGCGATGGGCGGCTCCAAGGCCACAAGCCAGATATTTGCGAGCTGGTGCCGAATGGTCGGCTCGCAGCTCCTGCTGCTCGTGCTCAATGTCTGATTCCTGCGGGCGTTCAACTCCTCCGTGGGTCAGTACATAGCCAACGGCGGCGCGCTCACCAGCGGGCAGGGCTCGATCTTCCTCTGGTTTTTCTGCGCCCTCGCCTTTCTCAAAACCGCACAGCGCTTTGACAGCTACCTCGCATCGCTCGGTTTCAACGTCGCGCAGACCGGCTCGAGCATGGGCATTGAAATGGTCATGGCCGCACGCGTGTTATCTGGCGTAAGCGGCGGGGCTAAGAGCGCGGGCAACGTGTTCAAGGGCGGCTCGGCAGCGACCGGCACGGGTGCAGCAGCCAGCGGCTTCGCCTCGGCGCTCTCCGGCAAGTTCAAGGGCAACAGCTATGTGCGCGACGCCGTCGTGGACGGCGGTCAGCGCATGGGCATGGGCGGCAGCGTCGGCTTCGTGGGCAGAACCTTCGGCGGCATGGCGGCGAGGAACGGCGCCGTACTGACCGGCGACTCAATCGCCTCGGTGGCCTCGCGGCCTGAGAACGTCTCCGGCAGCATAGCCGGGGATATAGCAGACCGCAGCCTCGCTAACTATATGCCGCAGCTCGGCGGCTACACGCTCTCGGACACGCAGATAACCGGCGGTCACATAAGCACGAGCGCCACGGACGCCGCAGGCAATGCAAACAGTGTCGAGTTGTTCAACGCGGCTCAGTACGAGAAGCCTGATGTGCCGCACTCGGTCGTCACCGCGTCCGACGGCAGTACCTGGTACCAGATGGCCTCCGGCGAGGGCAGCGGCGCTTTCTACGACGCGCCCACGTTCACCGGCAGCGCTGACGAGGCCTCCGCTGTCGCCTCGGCTTTCCCCGGCGTTGATGGCGGCACAATGCTCCGCACGGTGGACGACGGCGTGATGGAGGCAACATCGGACGGCGGCAGCGCGCTATGGTACAACAGCGCCTATTACGATGAGCCTGACGCGCCGCACGAGGTCGTGACCGCCGCCAACGGCGTGGACTGGTACGCCATGCAGCCGCCCGCCGAGTCGCCCGCCTTTGAAGTAGGCGAGGAAGCCGCGTCGTACAACCGCGCGATGTTCCAGGACTTCATGCCCGGATACGCCCAACCGGTAACGGCTGTCGAGGGCGAGAGGCGTGAGGACGGACACTTTGCCGTGCGTCACGCAGACGGCAGCGGCACAGCGTTCTACGACACCGCAATCTATGCGCCGCCGCGTGGCGACTACCAGGTGTATGAGGACAAACGCGGACAGCAGTGGATTGCCATCCACGGCACGCCGGGCGTCGAACAGCGGCCTGTCTACCAGGACGGCAAACCCGTTTACGAAAACGGCAGCATGAAGACCGTCAAGGTCGAAACCGTGAAGTACGGCAGTACCCCGGGAAAATACCCGGCACCCAGAAAACGCGCGAAATCCGAGATGAAGCCGCCGCGCAAAAAGCGAAGGTGACGAAACTTGGCTGAACACATATTCAACGACGGCAGCGACAACTACGCCGCAGCCGCAAAGCACATCTCCCGTGCCGCACAGAGCGCAAGGCGCTCAACCGCAGCGGCGGCATCTGTCAAGGCCGGAGCTGCGACCGGCAAGGCCGTTGCAGGCTCCGCTGCAGGCGTTGCTATGACCGGGCCGTGGGGAGCCGCGCTCTCTGCGGCCTGGGAGCTGAGGCACACGCTCTTCAAGGTGCTCATATTCCTCTGCCTGCTGGTGCTGTTCTTCATCATACTCATCGTTTCCATACCGTCCATATTGCTCGGCAGCGTCCTCGGCGACGACTCCACCGGCGCGCAGACGCTTCAGGCAAACTACAACAGCCTCGCCTATGTCGTGGATACCGCCGTGGAGCGCGGTCACGAGCTGGCGCTCGAGCGCGTGGAGCAGATTATCTCGGACGGCGGCTACGACTATGATCTGTCCATGGCGGCGCTCATAGATAACGCTCAAAACACCGCCGGGTACGATGTGGGCTGGATACTCGCGGCGTACTCGGCCTCGCTCGCCCAACAGGACACGAGCGCCGGAGATATGGCGGCAAAGCTCGAAGCCGTGGCGGCAGATATGTTCCCAGTTACATACACGGAGGGCGGCGAGGCCGCAGCGGAAACCATCGCCTACAGCCCCGTCACTGTGACCGTCGTGACCGGGAGCACGCCGACGGGCAGCATCAACGGCGTGACGCAGTACCGCTACTTCACGGAGCAGCGCACCTATTACGTCCCGGACGGCACAACAACCGAGCCGACCGCGGCATACAGCCCCGTCACAGTCACCGTCCCGGTGTACAGCGGCGGGCAGATAACAGGGACGCGCCAGGCGACGTACTACACGCCCAGCGGCTCAGCGCCGGAGGCGTCGCGCGTCGTCGTGTGCACGATACACCCCTTTGACAGTTCGGTCATCTACGAGGCCTTCGGCATCGACCCCGACGCCGTCTACGACCAGTTCAACATAACTTACGCCGAGGCAATCGACTACATGGCCAATGCCCTGAGCAAGACGCTATACGGCGCCGAAAACAGCACCACGACCAGCGCAGAGGCCATGAGCGAGGCCGAGATAAGCGCTTTCGTGGGCGCCCTCGACTGCAGTGATGAGCGAAAAAGAGTGCTCGAGACGGCGCTCTCGCTTGTGGGGAGAGTCCCGTACTTCTGGGGCGGCAAATCCGCGCCGGGGTGGAACGACGATTGGAACACTCCGAAGCTCGTGACCGCTGCTGGTTCGACTACCACCGGCACCATACGCCCCTACGGTCTCGACTGCTCGGGCTTCTCGGACTGGGCGTACCAGACCGCGCTCAGCGTCACGATAGGCGCCGGAACATGGGGTCAGTGGAACGCGAGTACGGAGATTTCAGAGGGCGAGCTCATACCCGGCGACCTCGGCTTTCAGAACCTGCCGAACGCCGACACCAACCACGTCCTAATCTACGCCGGCACCGACGCCGATGGCCGACAGCTCTGGGTACATTGCACCAGCGGCAGCGGCGTGGTGCTCAACTCGCCGGACTACATACGCTACTGCAGGCGGCCGAATGTGGCGCTGGGCGGTACATGAAAGTCCCGGCTAAAATAACATGAGATGTTATTTTAGCCGGGAAAACAACTCAGGAGGCGATACACTTGGAGGACAGGGAATATTCAAACGTCTACGCCATACCGGCGAACTACACGGACTCAGGCAAGCTCTTCGGCGGCATGGTGGACACGCGAAACGCCGTTGAAGCGGTGCTGCTGCTCGCCGCGGTGGGTGTGCCGGAGCTCTTCTGGATACCCATGTCCGGTACAATACGCGTCGTGGTCATGACCGTGACGCTCATACCGCTCGGCGTGGTCGCGGTCATGGGCGTGGACGGCGGCTCGCTGCTCCAGTACATAGGCCACATTCTGCGCTTCTGGTCGCACAGGCGCAAACTTCACTTCAGGAGGATAGGGCATGGCCGGAAGAAAGGCAAAAAGGTTTGTTTTCACTTCAATTGTTTCTTACTGTATTAGTTAGCACAACATGGCATGTATGACGTCATTACCTCATCAATTATTACCAATAGCAGAAGACAAATTGGATATATTGTTTGCCTCATTCCTGATTCTTTCACGCATATATAAATCCATATAACCCCAATCAGGCTCGCAATCATGTGTAACTGGAAGTTTGATACGCTCCTTTTTTAGCAATTCCGGAAACAATCCGAAATTATAAGGATATTTATGAACCACCGTTTGAAAACAGGATGCAAGAAACAAGCATGTCATCATACTCAGTTTGCGAGTATCTATGTAGTATATATCTCTGCCAGATAAAAACGGTTTTTTTTGGTAAAAGAAAGCGGCGTTTTCGGCGCCCCATGTTATGACGCCGGCGGGACTCGGTTCAACGCCTGCAACAGGGTAGACGCGGCACTTAACTCCGTTATTATATTTTGTGCGTACGATATATGGAATTCCATCACTTTTTTCAACGACTTGAAGTGAATGCAAAACTGGTGGTTTTACAATATTGGGGAACAGATCTCCAATCACGAATTCGCGCCATTCAGAGACGTTCAGACATCTGGCATTGTTTTCAGCATATTTCAGCGCGTCGAGTTTTTTGTCTGCTTCAGCCATGGTTTCGGACATATACTTATCCATATAAGCCCAGTCTGGATCGCCAATATCATTAACTGGAAGTGGCACCTCCATGTCTAAAGCTATTTCACGTGTGAACTTATACGCATAGTCGAAGCCACAAAGAACCGCCGTCTTTTTGAATGCAGTTACAAAAAACAGCAACCGCTTTTCCTGCCATTTTGCTGCATATTTGCCCTTTGGATACATCCCTTGCACATGTGGATATCCAACAAAATCGTTAGGCTGGTAAAAGACTGCATCAGCGGTTGTAGTGTCACTAAATGTAACCAGTCCGCCTTTTTCAGTGACATCTTGCATGGAGTAGCCGCCTATACCGTTATTGTAACTTGAATTAACAACAACCGGATTATCACCATCATCCAACAACTGGGCGTTTGTCATCTTGTATGCTTTTGTTGGATGGATATCAAACAAGTCTCCAATAACAAATGGCTTCCACCCACTCGTATCAATCTTCGTCATCGCTGATGCTGCCTTTCTTCATAGTCACAGTGACGGCTTTGTCATCGGCCCTGACGCTGCTGGAATACATCATGGTGTTCAACAGCTTTTCCCCGAATTCCTTTGCGTTTATGCCTCTCTGGAACATCAAATAATCCATGGCCGTCTTGCGAAAGTCCTCCTCACAAATCTCGAATGGTTTTTGTGGCATCTGATAGGACAGATGGTCGGCCGGATTCACCCACTGGCAGGTAATATCGCCGGATTGCTTTGCCACAACGTCAACCCAATAATCCTCAATTGCCGCCCACTTTCCATACACATCATGACGACCCTTGTTCTTGACTGTTGCAAGGCCGTCTGACTCCATATAGCAGGCGAAAAACTCTTTGCCATTCTGCGCAGCGCCGGATTCGAATACGAAAATACTCGTAGTTATACCAACGCCGAAGAACAGATCTTCCGGCAGCTTGATGACCTTGCGAAGCCGGTGCTTTTTCAAAATCCTTTTAATCTGCGCTTTTCCGGCTTTTTCGAGTTTCTTGTCCGGCAATATAAACGCACATTGAGTGTGGGCTGGGACACTGTTGAGGACGTTTTCAACAATAGTTATACAACCATATTTGTTCTCATACGGTGGATTCATGAGAACTTTAGTTATGTTTTTGGAGGAAATCCATTTGCACGCGGCGTCAGTCCGTGCGTCCATCTGCTCAAGATTCGTTTTGCCGTCCTTGTGTATCAGCATGTTTGCGCAGGCCAGGGCAAATATCTCGCGGTCAAATTCTATACCGAATAGCTGTTTTGATTTAATTTCTTTGGCCTTGCTTGTTGTTACTCCTCCCGCCTCCTGAATCATATTGGCCATCGCCTTGACGAGAAATCCGCCGGAGCCGCACGTGGCATCGAGAACTCGGTCATCCTTGTTGACCTCGAGAATTTTATACATAAAATCAGTTATATGTTCAGGGGTAAATATTTGACCTGACTCGGATTTTTTCTTGTACCTATTGAACTCATTGAAGAAGATACCCATGACATCCTCGCCTCGCCATGCATCCGAATTCAGGCAGTCGGATATTTCAGTGACCCATCCGATGAAAAGAGAAATAAGGTCTTTGACATGCTGCTGCTCTTCCTCATCTTCGCTGTTGACATTGAGATTCATACGTATTTCGGAAAAAACTTCGAGCAAGAGGGTCAGCTTTTGGTTCTGCTTCTTATCGTGCTTGAGCGCATTTGCAATTGAGGTTTGAATAGCATTAGTGAATGCAGCATAATCCATTCCGTTGACCATCAGGGCTCCGAAGCGTTTTGCGACCAAGGCACAGGCTGTAAAAATCATGCGGTGATAAAGGTTCTTTATACCGAATTCAAAATGTAGGCAGTTGTTGATTTTCGCTGTCAGCTGGTAGATACGTTCCTTGTCTATGGCATCCACGTTGTAAAGCGAAAGATAGTAGCCGATGTCCTGAAGACTGTCCGGCGAGCTTATCTCCTCCATGCCCTTGAACACTCGTACGTCTTCGCCGTTATACAAAATGCCTACTACCTTCTCATACTGCGTTTGTACTATGCGTATGTTTTTCAGCAGCTCCTTTATCTGTGCTTTGCCAAGAGCAACGCGGCTCGCTTTAGCTTCCAGTACAACGGCGACGTCATTTTTGTTATTTGGCAGATACCATCCGTCCGGCCTGTCCGCTACTCCAGGAAATCCGAGCTGGGCAAATGTGGTGATTTGCCCGGTGCCCGCGATTGCCTTGTCGTTGTCAGCTAGACCTAGTATGTCCCGGGCTTCGTCACGCACTTTATCTTCGGTCAGATTTTTTGCCATAAAGTTCACCTTTTAAATACACGGTTGTTTTTGTTTCTTGAGATTATATAACACAATCTACATTTTGTCGATAAGAAACCTTATCAATGCCTACACCGGCTCGCCCTTCGCGGCAATGGACGTTGAAACCATAACCGCCGCCAACGTGCCGGTGGAAATAGGGTTCACGGCTGAGGGCTGGTTCAGCCTCCGGCTTCCGCTGCTGCTGCCAAAAAAGGAGCGCGGCTCAGCCGAGTATGTGCGCTCTATCCTGCTCCCGGCCCTGAAAACGTTCTTCGCGGACAGGTTGCCGTTGCGTTTTGAGGACTGTGTACTCATTTACCGCCACGTCTACGCCGAGGACAGGCCCGAACGGCAGCGCCGCGACCACGACAACATCGAGATAAACATGGTCTCCGACTGCATCGCTCTCTACGCTATGACCGACGACGCGCCGGGGCTGTGCTCTCACTACTACTGCAGCGCCTCCGCGACAGTCGAGCGCACCGAGGCCTACGTCGTGCCACAGCGCGAGTTTGCCGCATGGCTCGAGGCCGAGAAAGCCATGCCGGACGAGGGGGTGAAGTTATATGATTCCCCTCCTGAAAGCGGCAAAAAAGCGGTGTAAAAACGGCTCAAAAACGCACATGGAAAATCTCACAGCTTTTGTCCCGGCAGAAATGCAGCCGCCGCGCGGCTTTTTGGCTCCAAACGCGGCCCGGATTCCGACAAAGAGAGCAGTCACGTTGTCGGGAAATTCCGCGCCTGGTGAGGCGCAATGCTGACGCTGCGCCCCGGCAGTCAGGCGTTTCTTTTGGTGAGCCTGCTCGCCGTGACGGGCGAATTCCCACTGCGCTCGCTCCACTTGCTCGGCAACGAGAGGGTGCTGCGCGAGCTTGTGCGACGCGGCTCAGGCAGGCAAGTCATACGCAATTCCGACGGGAGCGCTCAGATAGATGCGCGGCTCTTCCAGATAAGCGGCAGAGGCCTGGAAAAGTCCCTGCGCCTATATAAAGGCGCACTGCCCGTGCTCGACTGGCTGCATCCGGCGGCATACCGGTACTACATGGATTCATTCTATGGTCACCGCTTTACGGGCGACAGCGCCCACCGCGAGCGCAACCACCGCGTGGCAGAGGCCGCCGCCATGTTCGTGCGCTCCGGCGTGGAGATAAGGCCATACCTGTTGCCTGCACTGCAAACCGAGAGCATCCGGCAAACCGTGACAGAACGTCACGCCTTCTATTTCGCCCGCGACCTCAAACGGCTGCGCGCCGGGGAGCAGAACAAGACAATGTTCACGCGCACTGTCGGTGCGTTGTTTTCCACCGAGAGCTGTTACGCCGTGTACAACACGCGCGCGGCGGCTATGAAGTGGAACGGCCTTGGCGAGTTCAAGGCGCTGCACAGCTTAAACGAGTTTGCGCGCATGAACGCCGGTGTGGGTATGGACTCGGCTATACTCTTCGGCGCATCTGAGAAGACGGCGCTCGCAACACTCGCGGCGTCGGCGCACCCGAACAGGCCGGAGTTCCGCTTCGATAGGATATACCCGCACATACACTTCGTGCCCCTGGATTCTTTCGGAACCCGTATGCTGAAGCTGCTGCTCACACCAGACTGGAACGGGAAAATGCTAAACGCCCTGTTTGATCCCGAAGACCGCTTCAAAAGCGGAATGGGTCTGACGGAGCGCGACGCCGTTGTTGGCGGAGTGAGCGTGCTCTCCCACTTCGACGGCGACATAACCCGGCTCATGCGCTTTCGTGAGGCGGCAGAGCTGTATGGCGGCAAGTACGAGGTGCTCTGCTTCCCGGAACAGGCCGGGTTTGTAACGGAGTATATGGGCGCGCTCGCCGCCGTGCGGACAATCACCATAGACGAAATTGAGGAGGCGATGAAACTTGAAACGTAAGGCTGGCATAATTGCCGGCGTCATACTGGGATGCGCGGCGGTATTATACTTAGCCGGCTTACTGGGTCAGCTGCTGGATAACTACTCAGTCTGGCAGGCCGAGGGCGGCATTGTAGGCCAAGCTGCGATGAAGCCCATCGGCTGGGACTTGTTTAGCTGCTTCTCAGCCGTCTTGACCGCCTCGGGTTTGAAGAACGCGGCGCTGCTGCTCATCATCACGGCAGCCGTTGCAGCCTATTTGAAATTCGGCAGGTTCCGGGACGGGGACTACGACCCGAGGGGTTTCGCGCTCAGCCGCGACGGCACCTACGGCACGGCGGCGTGGATGAGCGAGCGCGAGCTGCGCGAAGTGCTGGAGGTCAAGCCGATTGGCAGAGCCGACGGGATAATCCTCGGCGAACGAGACGGCGGCGCGGTCTGCCTCCCGGCAGGCACCAGACTGAACCGGCACATAGCCGTCATAGGCGCGTCAGGCACAATGAAGTCCCGGGCTGTTATCCGTCCCGCGCTCTTCAACATCATTCGCAGGGGCGATTCTGCCATCATAACGGACAGCAAAGGCGAGCTCTACAGCGACACTGCGGAGCTGTTCCGCGCCCACGGCTATGAGGTCAAGGTGTTCAACCTTGTGAACCCCGCGCACGGCGACTCCTGGAACTGTATGTCCGACCTCGGCGGCGACACGCTGCTCGCGCAGGTGCTCACCAACGTCATTATCCGCAACACCAGCGAGGGCAAGGGCGACCACTTCTGGGATAACGGCGAGGCCAACCTGCTAAAGGCGCTTGTGCTCTACGTCGGCCTCGACCCTAGCAGGACGCCGGACGAGAAGAACCTCGCCTCGGTCTACCAGATGCTGATACGCAACAGCGAGCGCCAGCTCACTGCGCTCTTTGAGAAGCTGCCGCTCGACCACCCGGCCCGCGCTCCGTACAACCTGTTCGCGCAGGCCAGCGACACAGTGCGGTCGGGCATCGTGCTCGGCCTTGGCACGCGGCTGCAGGTGCTGCAAAACGAGGCCGTGCGGGGCATAATAAGCCGCAGCGACATAGACCTCACCGCGCCCGGCAGGCACAAGTGCGCCTACTTCGTCGTGCTCAGCGACCAGGACGCTACAATGACGTTTCTCTCGTCGCTGTTCTTCTCTTTCCTGTTCATAAAGCTCGTGCGCTACGCCGACAGCACGCCCGAGATGCGCTGCGCCGTGCCGGTGAACCTCATACTCGACGAGTTCAACAACATAGGCAAGCTGGGCGGCGCAGCAGACGGCTCGGACTTCACGCGCACGCTCTCAGTCATACGCAGCCGCGCAATCTATGTCATGCTCGCCGTGCAGAGCCTTGGCCAGCTCCAGAACCGCTACCCGAACAACCTCTGGGCTGAGATTATAGGCAACACCGACGTGCAGCTCATGCTCGGCTGCACCGACGACGTCACTGCCGAATACTTCTCCGAACGCAGCGGAGATATGAGCATCAGGATAAGCTCTACCATGACCGTGCGCAAGACTATGGCAGTCGCCCAGGTCATACCCGAATACCGCCAGACACAGGGTCAGGGCAAGCGCCGCCTGCTCACTCCGGACGAAGTGCTCAGGCTGCCGAACGACGAGCTGCTCGTCGTAATACGCGGCCACAACATACTCCGGTTGAAGAAGCTGGACTACACCCGCCTGCCCATGTCCGGAGAGATAGTGAAAACCAGCCTGATGGACTACGCGCCAACGCCAGCCTCTGCACCGCCCACGGACAAAGCGCCAGCAGAAGAACCCGCACCCCGCAAACGCCGCGGCCTCTACAGCAGTGCCAAGCCGCCGGAGGGGTTTTGAGTATGTGAGGCATTGCCCGCAAAGCAGCTTGATATTTTCCCACAACTATGCTACAACACACTCAGGAGGCTGACGCCATGAAGATTGTTAGACCTGTTTCAGACCTACAGAATCACTTGGATGAGATAAGCAAAATAGCGCACGAAACCGGGCAACCGGTGTTCCTGACCAAAGACGGCCATGTGGACATTGTTCTGATGAGCATGGAGGCGTATGAGAATCTCCAGTTTGAGAGCGAGATATATTTCAAACTCAGGGAGGCCGAGCTTGAGGCCGAGATGACAGACAAGCGCTACTCGTCCAAGGAGGTATTGAAGGCGATGAAGGAGGCGGCGAGTGGAGTCGTGTGAGTACGGCATGGAACTTTTCCCACCGGCGATGCGCGGTATGGTCGAGATAGTGCGATACAATACAGTTGAGCAGACCACCGACGAGTTGACTTAGGCGGTGAAAAGCATTCTGAATTATCTATACGCCGATTATGATATTTTATCTTAATCATTTTTGCAAAAAATCACTGCCTTTCATAAGTTTTTACCGTATATCCGTAAAAACTTCTTGAATGCTCCGGCTTTTTTGGTTATACTATGAACTATAGAGGCCGAGGAGGTAAAAGCATGGTTCTGCGTCCGCAATATATGAACACGCTCAGGCAATACCGCGATGTGCCGCTGGTGAAGATTCTGGCCGGCATAAGGCGCTGCGGCAAGTCCACCATACTGGAGATGCTGCGCGACGACCTTATAGCGGGCGGCGTTGCGGCCGACCACGTCATTTTTCTGCGTTATACCTCCGAGGATTTCGATGAGGGCATGACGGACAGAGATATGTACAAGGACATCCGCTCCCGAATGACCGGCGAAGGGCGGTATTACCTGCTGCTGGACGAGGTGCAGGAGATTGAGGGCTGGGAGAAAGCCGTAAACAGCCTGCTTGAAAACGCCGACACGGACATATATGTCACCGGCTCCAACTCCAAGCTGATGTCCAGCGAGATTTCCACCTATCTCACCGGGCGCTACGTCTCCATACCCGTTTACACCCTGTCTTTTGCCGAGTTCCTGGATTTCAGGCAGGGCGACCGGCGCTCAGTAAAAGAGCTGCTCAATGAGTATATCCGCATGGGCGGTTTCCCGATTGTGGCGCTGGGGAATTTTGACGAGCGCTCGGCTTACCAGATTGTCGAGGGCATATACACCTCTGTTGTCACCAACGACATAACCCGCCGTCACAACATCACAAACTACGACCTCTTCAACCGCGTGGTGAAGTACGTCGTTGAAAACGTCGGCAAGACCTTTTCTGCCAACGCGATTGTCAAGTTCCTGAAGAGCGAGGGGCGCTCGCTGTCCGTCGAGGCCGTCTACAACTATCTGAGCTGGCTGGAGAAGGCCTTTGTCATATACCGCTGCCAGCGCTACGATTTGCAGGGCAAGTCCGTACTGAAAACCCAGGAGAAGTTCTACCTGGCAGACCCGTCATTGAAATACTGTATCCTGGGCTTCAACCCCAAATCCATAGCGTCAATGCTGGAAAACGTCGTGTACTTCGAGCTGAGGCGGCGCGGCTATGAGGTGTATATAGGCAAGAATGAGAGCCGGGAGATAGACTTCGTAGCCGTGCGGCGCGACGAGCGTATCTATGTCCAGGTCTGCCGCCAGCTGCCGGAGGAGTCCGACCGTGAGGTAGCAAATCTCCTGGAGATAAAAGACCACTATCCCAAATACGTCGTAACACTCGACGAGCTCGCCGCCGGAAACATAAACGGCGTCAGAATAGTGCATCTGGCAGACTTCCTGCTGAGCGACTGGTATTGATAAATACGAATTCAGACTGTCCGTGAAGGTCAAACCACTCCTGCTACAGACATTCTAAAGATCCAAGACAGTAAAACATGACATATACAACTTACGCCTGCAAGCACCCCGAACGGGGTGCTTTTTTCATACCCAAACCAAAGGAGGAACGTGAAATGGATGAACTCTATATGGGCACGGAGGAGCGTCAGACCGAGTTGGAGACTGAACCTGATGAGCTCCGTGATGAGCCCGTCGGTCAGACTGAAACGGTGAGAGACACCTCTTCGGCAGAAGACGGCATGGATCCTGAAAGCGCCGCCGCTGGCTCGCATCAGTCTGGTACGCAGCGGCGGAGGGAGCGCAGAGTCCGGCCGGCTCCGGTCGTTTCCATCGACGACCGGCTCAGTGTGGAGACGGACGCGGACAAGGCTCGGGACGCGATGCTCGACCTCGTCGAGTCACTCAAAACCCGGCGCATACTCTCCGGCACCGTGCAGGGCATCGAGCGCCCCGGCGACGGGGCAAATTCCGTCGCAGTCATATACCATGGCGATTTCAAGGTGCTCATTCCCGCAGAGGAGATGGTCGAGATACCCGAGGACACCCGAGGCCGCTCGGTGAGCGGCGCGCTGCACTATATGCTCAACAAGCGGCTCGGAGCCGAGGTGGATTACATCGTCAAGGGCATCGACGGAGAAGCGAGCGTCGCGGTCGCGAGCAGGCTCGAGGCCATGGCGGCGAAGCGGCGGGAGTACTATTTCGGCACGGATCGGGACGGAAACAACCTGCTGTATAACGGCGTGTGCGCTGAAGCACGCGTCGTTTCTGTTATCCGGGCAGGCATCTTTGCGGACGTGTTCGGCGTTGAGACGTACATCCCGCTGCGCGAGCTGAGCTACCAGCGGATGCTGGACGCCTCGGCGATCTACCAGCCGGGGCAGCGCATACTCGTGAAGCTCATGGACATAGACCGAAGCGACCGCAGCCACATCCGGGTCAGCGCCTCCATAAAGCGCGCCGGCGAGAACCCGTATGAGAGGGCGCTCAAGCGCTACTCGGTGGGCAACCGCTATGTCGGCACGGTGAGCATGGTGGATACGACCGGCGTGTTTGTCGCGCTCGACGGCGGCATCGACTGCTTGTGCAGCTATCCCAAGCGCGGGCGGCCGCCGCGCGGCTCGCGCGTGACTGTGCGCATACTCGGGATAAACAACGAGAGCAACCGCATCTGGGGCGCAATCACCCACATAGCTTCGCCCAGATAGAAGATAGGAGGACAAAATGAAAGCAAAAACGAAGAGATACATTTCACTTTTCCTGGCCATTGTGTTCTGCTTCAGCCTGCTGGGGACATTCCCGGCGTTCGCAGCGACGACTGTGCAGGCCTACATGGTAAACTACCCGCGTCAGAACGACCCTAACTATGGCGACAGCCGCTTCGGGCACTCGGCGAACTACCTCATGAGCGGCTGGGCGTATGTGGCCTACGAGCGCATGACGCTGCACGCCATCGGCTCGTATAACGGGCAGATAGCGTACTGCATCGAGCCGGGCGTTGACCAGGACTCCGGCGACACGCTCACCTCGACGGACGAGAGCTACTGGGACAACTACCCCGCGAGCAGCAACGTGACCATCCCGCCGGAGACCATAAAGACGCTGCTGGGTCGGGTTCTGACCTACGGCTACCACGGCAACATCTCGCAGGACTGGATGACTGGCAATGCCTCCGACGCCGACTCACTCAGCTACGCCATCGCCACGCAGATGCTGGTCTGGGAGGTAGTGGTCGGCGAGCGCGACGCCAACTTTGACCACGTCGACCCCTCGGCCTACGGCAAGGGCGCGGTCATGGACTACATCGGCGCGTCCAACCCGCTGCGTTCGCAGATTATGTCCTACTACAACCAGATTATAGAGAACATAAAGACGCACAACGTCATGCCCAGCTTCTGCGCGCCCTCGCGCGACTACGCCCGAGCCTACGAGCTGGAGCAGGACGGCAGCGAGTATACGCTCACGCTCACGGACAGCAACGGCGTGCTGGACAACTACGCCTTCAGCACCGATGTGCCGGGAATCAGCTTCTCCAAGAGCGGCAACCGCCTAACCATAACCTGCGACACTCCCACCGAGGAGACCATACTCGTCACCGCCGAGAAGCAGAACGCCTACAGCTCCTCCCTGGTAATCTGGTCTGACGGCACATGGAGCAAAGCGGGCGTGCAGGACACTATCACCTACGGCGAGAACGTCTCCGACCCTGTGAATGGCTACTTTGAGCTGGAGATGGACGCCGCCGGAGGATTGCGTATCGTCAAAACCTCCGAGGACGGCAATGCCTCCGGCATCGAGTTCACCATCACCGGCGAGGACTACTCCGAGCGCGTGCGCACCGGCAGCGACGGTACTATTGACGTCACCGGTCTAATGCCCGGCAGGTACACTGTCACCGAGATAAACTCGGATGCGTACACGCCGCAGGACTTCCAGACCGTCACCATAGCCGGAGGCGAGAGCGCGGCCGTGACCTTTAACAATACGCTCAAGCGCGGTGCGCTGCAGGTGCGCAAGAGCGCCGAGGACAATTTCATTGAGGGCGTCACATTCCACCTCTACGGCACCTCGGCTTCGGGTCTTGAAGTGGACGAGTATGCCGTGACCGGCGCGGACGGCGTGGCTCACTTCGAAAACGTCCTAGTAAGCGGCAATACGCCCTACACCCTTGAGGAAGTAGACACCGCGGAGCGCTATGTCGTGCCGGAGAGCCAGACCGTGAGCATACTCTGGGACGACGTGGCTGAGCGCAGCTTCCACAACGTGCTCAAGAAGTTCTCCGTCACCGTCACCAAGACCGACGCCGAGACCGGGTCCCCTCGCGGCGACGCCACGCTCGCCGGAGCGGCGTACGGCCTCTACCGCGGCGGCGAGCTTGTGGACACCTATTACACCGACGAAAACGGGCAGTTCACCACCGCAGAATACTCCTGCGGCGACGACTGGACTATACGCGAGATAAGCCCGTCCGAGGGCTATCTGCTCGACGAGAGCGTACACAGCGTAGGCGCCGAGCCGGGGCAGTACACCGTGGAGCACAACGCGACGGCAATCGACGTCACTGAGGAGCTCATAGAGGGCAGTATCCGAATCATAAAACACATCGACGCGGCAGACGAGGACGTGGAAATAGTGCCTAGTGAGCCCACGCCGGAACCCACACCGGAGCCGACTCCGGAGCCAACGCCTGAGCCGTCGCCAGAAGCAACCATGGAGCCGTCTGAGGAACCTGATATGGAAAGTGCCGCATCCGGGAATGAGGGCAATCCCGTCCCGGACGACCCGGAAGCTCTCCCGTCGCCGTCCGAGGAACCGGAGACCAGCGAGCCGCCCGTTGAAGAGCCTGAAGAAAGCGAACCGCCGGTGGAGGAATCCCCGGAACAGAGCGAGCCTCCCGTCGAAGACCCCGAGCCGAGTGAACCTCCTGTTGAGGAAGACCCCACGCTCAGCCCGGAGCCTATAGATCCCGGCGACGTGGAGCTGGGCAGCAGCGGCGAGGCCATAGAGCAGCCTGAGGAGGGTGCGGTGTTCCAGATATACCTCGCCAGCGCCGGGAGCTATGAGGCCGCAGCCGAGGACGAGCGCGACATACTGACCACGGACGCGGACGGCATAGCGGTGTCCAAGTCCCTACCATACGGTCAGTACCGGGTACACCAGATAGACGGAATGCCCGGGCTGGAGTTTGCCCCGGACTTCACCGTGTTTATCTCCGAGGACGGCAAGCTGTACTCATACATACTCAACGACGCACGCATCACGAGCCTCATACGCATTGAGAAGCGCGACGCTGAGACCGGGGATATAATAACCGCCGCAGGTTCGGGTTTTCAGATACGCGATCTCGCCACCGGAGAACTGGTCACTCAGACCGTGAACTACCCCTCGCCCTCGCGTATCACCACATTCTACACCGACGACACCGGCACGCTCATGCTGCCGGAGGAGCTGCCCTACGGCGAGTACGAGCTGATTGAGGTAGCCGCCTGCCACGGCTACATCCTCGACTCCACGCCGGTACCTTTCACGGTGGACGGCAGCGAGGACGTCGTCACCGTCGTCAAGTACAACTCCCTGCAGATGGGCGTTATACGCGTATCCAAGACCGGCGAGGTCTTCGCGTCCGTGACCGAGTCTGACGGGCTGTACGCCCCTGTATATGAGACCGGCAGGCTCGAGGGCGCCGCGTTCACCATCTCAGCCGCCGAGGACATGCTCGCTCCGGACGGCAGCGTGCGCATAGCGGCCGGCACGGTGGTCGACACTATAACTACCGGGTCTGACGGAACAGCTTCGAGCAAGGAGCTGTATCTTGGCAAGTACGTCATTACCGAGACGTCGGCGCCCAACGGCATGGTTCTGAACACCGAGCCGCAGACAGTAGAGCTGGCCTACGCCGGGCAGAACGTCAGTCTTGCCGAGCTCGAGGCCACGTTCCTCAATGAGCGCCAGCGGGTGCGGGTTTCGCTGAGCAAATCCATGGCATCGGATGAGAAGTTCAGCATCGGCACGAACGGCGAGATTTCCGCGGTCAGCTTTGGACTCTACGCGGCAGCCGACATCACTGCGGCAGACGGCGGCGTCATCCCGGCAGACGGGCTCATAGAAATAGCTCCCGTAAATGCCGGCGGGACGGCGGCTTTCACCAGCGATCTCCCGTTGGGCAGCTACTATGTGCAGGAGTACGCCACGGACAGCCACTATATACTCAGCGACGAGCGCTACCCCGTCGAGTTCACATACGCCGGTCAGGACACGCCGCTTGTAAACGTGGCGGTCAACGACGGTGAGGCCATAGTGAACGAGCTGAAGTACGGCTCCGTTTCGGGTATGAAGCTCGACGAAAACGGCAAAGCCCTGCCCGGCGCGGTGTTTGGCCTGTTCCGCAGCGACGCCGCCGGGTTCGACGAGGAGAGCGCGCTCATGACGGCGACATCCGGCGAGGACGGAGTTTTCACCTTTGAAAATCTGCCCGTCGGGGACTACATCGTGTGCGAGCTGACGGCTCCCGCTGGCTATGTGCTCAGCGAGGAGCTGCATCAGGTTAGTATTGCGGAGGACGCACAGGTAATAGAGCTGGAGGTGACAAACGACCCCATTCGCGGAAGCATCACGCTCACCAAGTACGACGCTGACTACCCGGACAACCGGCTCACCGGCGCGGTGTTCGAGGTCTACCGCGATGTAAACGGCGACCGTATTCTGGACAATGGCGACGAGCTGCTCGGCGAGATGGACAACGAGGGCGAGGGCGTCTACTGGATGCGCGAGCTGGAGGCGGGAGGCTATCTGGTCAGGGAAACCAAAGCCCCCGAGGGCTATGTCCTGGACGAGACCGCCTACTACGTCGAGATAACTACCGACGGCGAGGTCTGCGTTGTGGAAAACAAGGCCGGTGTCGGGTTCCTAAACCAGCCTCTGCGCGGGGCGCTGAAGATAGTAAAGACCACCGACGACGGCAGGGTCGAGGGATTTGCCTTCCGCGTCTCCGGCGTGAACGGCTACGACATGACTTTTACTACGGACGCCAACGGAGAAATTCTCATTGAAGGCCTCCGCATCGGCGAGTATGTGGTAACAGAGCTTGAAAACGGAGCCAGCGAGGGCTACGAGATAGCCGAGCCGGTCACCGTGACGCTGGTGGCGAACGAGACGCTCACCGTGAACGTACACAACAACAAGATAACCGTGGACGTGCCCAAGACCGGCGACGACAGCCTGACACCGTGGATTATTCTGATTGCAGCGGGTCTGGCGGGCATCGTAGGCGTGGGCGCGTACTGCTATTTTGGCGTCTACCGCAAAGGCAAGGGAGGCAAACGCAATGAGAAAGCGTAAAGCCTTTGCCGCCATGCTCGCCGTCATGGCCATGTCGCTCATGGCTCTCAACGCCCATGCCGACACCGACGGCACGGAGCTTCAGATTGTAGAGCCGTCACAGCTCACAATCCAGCTCGGCCCTGAATGGGCCGGTGTGGAGTTCCAGCTGCGCACCGACGCCGGGGTTTACCCCGGTACGGTTGTGGTGGATGAGTCCGGCGTGCTGAGCCTTGAGATAGGCGGCAGCAGCACATACGAGCTGTCCTGTCTCGGTTCCCCGCAGGCTGTGCCCACTCCGGAGCCGGAACCCAGCGAGGCGCCGGAGAGAGAGCAGCCCGAAACCGATCTGACTCCAACCCCGACGGATGCAGCCGCGCAACCATCGGATGAAGGCGGTGACGAGCTGACCGTCTACGGAATACCTGTCGTACATCTCGCCATATTCGGCGGCGGGCTGCTGGCCGCAATCGTGCTGCTTATAGCGCTCAGGTTCTCCCGGAGACGTCGGCGCTGCTGGGATGAGTACGACGAGGACGATGACGAGCTGTCAGACTGATTTTTTAACTGTCAGACCGAGATTGAGGCCTTAATTTTCGAAATTTCGAGATATTTTGTAACTTTTCTGTTAAATTCAATTCACGTGGCTTGACCTGAAATTGGAGCTGTGTTATGCTGAAACCGTGGCAGGGGCTTGCGCTCAGGCTTTCAGGTACGGAGGATGGTACCCCTCGGTCAACGACCACACCACGCGGGTGTGGAACCCTGTTACGGATTCGCGCAATGAGCAATCCACACGGCGCAAGCCACATCTGATTAAAAGAGCCGGAAGGCTGCTTTGACATCAGCAAGATGCGGAGACGATTCAGAACGTCTACCTTAGACTCTTGCTTTGTCATGCAGTTTTCCGGCTCTTTTTGCATATCTGGAGTCCTGCAAACAAAAGTCAATAGCTAAAGCGAAAAAAGTCCCGCAAGATTTGCAGGGCTGGAAAAGGGCATAACAGAACTGGCTGGAGAAAAACAGTCTCGCCAGCCTGAGTGAAAGTATTGAACTGTTCAGTCTTGCGCGGCCTTCTGGTGCGCGTCGAAGGTCTCAAGGCATTCCTTCACGCGGGCATAGTAGATGCGCAGAAACTTGTTCTGTGCGGCAGTCATATACACGAAGTACGGCTTGCCCTCGTTGCGTTTCTTATCAAGGAACTTGTACACCGGCTCATCTATAGGAGACTTTTTTAGGTAAGTGCAGACAATCTGGTACAGCGTTTTGCGCAGATGTGTGGAGCCGCGTTTGGTAGTGGGAACGCTCTTGGCGTTGTGCTTGCCAGAGCTGTCCACTCCAGGGTCAACGCCTGCAAATCCAACGATGGAACTGCGGCGGGGAAACCGGCGCACATCGCCAATTTCAGCTATGAGCTGGGCGGCTGTTGTTTCACCTACACCGTACATGGCGCGCACAGTTTCGTACTCAGGCAGCTGCTTGGCAAGCCTAGTCATCTCAGTGCGCAGAGCGGCAAGCGTCATCTTGCCAGCAAGAAGCTGCCGTGCGGCTGTGGTAATGAGCAGCTTGGTGTTGTCGTTCTTCGGTAGCGTGGTGAAATGGCCGCAGCTTCCGGCGTAGATATCCTTAGCTTTCTCTTCACTGAAATGGTAACCCTTACGATTGCACCATTTCTGGTAGCGCTCGGTGAATGCATTCTCGCTGACGTGGCAAATGCAGTCGCAGTGCCAAAAAGTCATGACAAAGTCCATCCATTTCTGGTGGCCGTCTGTACGTTCCAGGCTGGAAAACAGTTCGTTTACGCCTGGGAAGGTCTTGTCGGTCAGAGAAATGAGATTGTTTTGCAGCGATACCACTGTCTTCATGTAGAGGTTATACTGGCGGCTGCACAGCTTCAGCTGTTGCCTTATGGTGTCCATAGGGGTATATTCCCGCAGATCCACCCAGTTGTCAAGAGCGTACTTGGCAATCTTCATGGCGTCAGCCTTGTCAGTCTTGACCTTGCGGATGGAACCGCCCCCGCTCTGCTTGATGTAAAGCGGATTCAGAACGCAGACATGGATGCCGCACGCATACAGCGCCGCTGCTACCGGCTCGTGGTAGCGACCGGTGGCCTCCATGACAACGCGAGTATCTTCTCCCAGCGCAAGGATGGCGTAAGCCATCTGCTCCAAACCGACTTCGGTGTGGAGAAACTCCTGTGGCATCAAAGCCACTTCACCCATTGGCCGCAGGGCAGCCACCATGCTTTTTCCCTTTGAAACATCAATCCCTACTGCGTTCATATCGCTCCTCCTTGGTAATTGGACATGGCTTTCCACCTTTTACTCATTGCCTGTTCAATCTCCTGGGTGACGCGAGCGCACACTGTGGCTCTACCTGCGCAAATCGAATGCTGCGAATAAGAGAGGTGGCTGACGGACTCCAGAGCGGGCGTGTTAGCCCATGGTACTTGCTGTCAGGCCATTTGCTCTCTCATTCTAACAGCTTCGGCTTTGAGATGGAAAAAGACGCGGCTGGCTGCCGCGCCTTATGCCGTAATTATTATTGTAGGAGGTACTTTATATGAGAAAGAAAAGGAATAACCCCGCCGCCATGCGCTGCCCCTACTGCGGCTCGCCCGTCATTCTCCGCAGCGCCGACGGAATATACAGAGAGAACGCCAACGACACAATGCTCTATGTATGCAAGCGCTACCCGATTTGCGACGCATACGTTCGCACGCACCCGGGTACGAACCGGCCCATCGGCACGCTCGCCAACCGCGAGCTTCGCTCGTTAAGACGCGAGGCGCACCGCTACTTTGACCGGCTCTATCTCAGCGGTTTAATGAGCAAGGAACAGGCCTACGAGTGGCTTGCCTGCCTGATACAAGCGCCCATGTCCGAGGCGCACATCGGCTATCTCGGCGAGTACTACTGCCGGCGGGTCGTTGACGCGAGCAGGACGATGCTCGCAAGCTGCAAGGGGCGTGAGGCCTTATGACGCTCAACGACGCGCAGAGAAAACAGGTGGAGGAGAACATTGGCCTGGTGGGCAAGGTCATAAAGGACAAGGTACACGGCGTGAACGGGCTCGGTATCTACACCTACGATGACCTGTTCCAGATAGGCTGCATCGGACTCTGCAAGTCCGCGGCGACGGACAAGGGCGGCTGCTTTTCAACCTACGCCTACCGACTTATCTGGAACGAAATCTGCTCTGCGCTAATCTACGCCAACCGCCGTGCGGGCAAGGAGATTTCAACGGAGCCGGAGGTGCTGAGTACATACGAAGCTGAAATCGTGCCGGAGCAGAACGACGGCACGCTCACCGAATTGCTCGACGAAGCCGAGCGCAGCGCCACCGGCGTGAACGCGAAGGGCATCCGCGCCCTGCGCCTCATGGTTGACGGCTACACCGCACGCGAAATAGGCGAACAGATGGGCGCAAGCGCGAACAACGTGACCGCCTGGGTGTCGCGCGCTAGACGGTATTTGCGAGAAATGCCGGAGTTGCGCGCGCTCATAGGATAAACAGGCCTCCACGGGATACCCGTGGAGGCCATCATTTTACTTGAAAATAATACCAGAAAGCTTCAGGATTTAACAAACTTCATCGAAATAAGTATTAAGAATAATGGTTGGTAGATGTCGTTAAAAACACTTCAAGGTGATTGGACCCTCTTGAAATGTTGCGCAAAGTCATGGCACCAAACGTATTGACTATGTGCATTTTATAAACGTGCAATTACATACTTTAGATAGTTATAGACACGAATCGATGACTCAATATTTAGCCGTTCATTTGGCGTGTGCACGTTTTCTATGGTTGGGCCTAATGAAACGCAGTCGAGTCCAGGCATTTCGGCAACGAAGATGCCGCACTCTGCACCTGCATGGCTTATCCTGACGGCAGGCTCTACACCAAACAGCTCCTTCCACGCCATGATGCACTCCGCACGCAGCGGGCTTCCGGGCACAAACTCCCACGCACCCGCTCCGCGGCAGCGCTCCACTGTGCCCCCTAGGGATTTCACGAGCGAGGCGAAGCGCAGGTTTATCCAGTCCTGCTGCGTAGCCACGGCACTGCGTATGCACGCCTCGGCGTATATACCGTCCGGTCCGACTCGCACGACGCCGAGGTTAGACGAGGTTTGTGGCATTCCAGCAATGTGCGAGCTGCGCTCTATGACTCCCTGAGGCACATTCAGAAGCAGGCAGATAAGCTTATCTGTCCCCGCGTCATCAAGCGTCTCTTTGGGAAGATCGATGCGCTCTGCGCGAAGATGCAGGCCCGGATCCGTAATGCCGTACTCGGCGTGGAATGTGCTCTCAAGGCTCGCAAGCGTGCCCGGTAGGTCAAACCCGGCGGCGCAAACCACGTCTGCCGTGGCATGATCCGCAATGGCGTTGTCAGCTTGTCCACACTCCAAGCGGGCACATCTCATCTCGGCAGAACATCTTAACTCCATGAGCACGCGGCCCATCAGCACGGGAGCTGCGGCGCGCCCCCGGTCTATGTCCACACCGGAGTGCCCGCCGGCAAGTCCGTCCAGTTCAATACGCCAGGAGTCCCCGTCCTGCTCCAAGGACGTGACTGGTATCCTGACCACCGCCTTGTTGCCTCCGGCGCACCCGGCGAAGAACTCGCCCTCCCTTTCCGCGTCGAGGTTGAGCATGCGTCTGGAGCCGAGACGGCTCTTGTCTAGACCGTACGCCCCTTCCATGCCCGTCTCCTCATCGACGGTGAACACGCATACGAGCGGTGGGTGGACCGTGTCAGTATTATCTAGCAGTGCAAACATCATGGCCACCCCTATGCCATTGTCCGCACCGAGCGTAGTACCGTCTGCACGCAGCCAGTCCCCGTCAATTACGAGTTGCGGCGGCGTCACCGACATATCTATATTTTTGCCGCTTTGGGCAGCGCAGACCATATCAAGGTGCGCTTGGAGCATAATTGGTTCGCAGTTCTCTTTTCTGGGGCTTGCTGGCTTTGTTATAACCACGTTGCCCAGCGCGTCTCGCTCATATTGCAGTCCACGGACAGAGGCAAAATCTGCTGTAAGTTCCGATATGGCTTTAGTGTTCCCCGAGCCGCGCGGAACGGAAGAGATTTCAATAAACCAGCGGAACATCTCGTGCTCACGCAGGGACTCAAGCGTGTATTCCATGTCACATCTCCAGTTCCCGGCGCAGATTTTCCGGGTTGAGAGGCTGCAGCTCATCCGGCACGAAAAGGCCGTCGCACTCGATGAGCGTGTCATCAAACCAGATCTCTGCCCCGCCGTACTCGCTCTGCATACGGTAAACCATGTCCCAGTGTATGCCGCTTTTGTTCCCGTTGCCGCAGCCCTCGTAGGAGTTGCCCGGCGTAAAGTGGAAGCTGCCCGCGGCCTTCTCGTCAAAGAGTATGTCCCCGACCACGCGGTCGACAAACGGGTTTGTGCCCATGGCGAACTCGCCTATATACCGCGCGCCCTCGTCCGTATCGAATATGGCTTCAAGCGCCGCGGCGTCGCCGCTCTCGCAGCGTATGTCCACGATGCGCCCGCGCTCAAAGCCCAGGCGCACGCCCTTGAACTCCATGCCGTTAAAGCGCACGGGGATGTTGTAGCGAATATAGCCCTCCACGCTTTCCAGAGCCGGCGCGGAGAACACTTCTCCCGCGGGTATGTTGCGCGTCCCGGAGCAGACCGAGACGCCGGCGCCGCACATTTCAAAGCGCAGGTCAACCCCTTCGCCCTTTATGCGCACATTATGCGCCGAGCGCATCGCCTCAGCCAGCGGCTGCATACGGGCGCGGAAGCGGTCGTAGTCTATGCCGCAGCAGCTGTAGTAAAATTCCTCGAACTCGCGTGTCGGCATACCGGCATTCTGAGCCATCGATGCGTTCGGGATTCGCGTGACCAGCCAGCGGGTTTTGGGTATGCGCGTGCGGAAGTGCACCGGAGTCTCGTACTCCCGGCGGTAGAGGCTGGTTTTGTCCGCGGGGACGGCTGAGAGGTCGAAGCTGTTCGCGTTTGAGCGCAGTCCGATGTACACGTCCATCTCGCGCATACGTGCCTCGTCCCACTCTGCGCGTTTTTTTACGGCCTCATCCCCGGCGCGCTCCAGCCACGCCGCTTGCAGGGAGTCCCATATCTGACTGTAGAACGGCACGCCTCCGGCGTCGTACACAGCTCGTATAACTTCGGCAGCGAGCGCATCCTCGCAGCCCGTCACCTCCACGAGCACCCGCTCGCCCGGCTGTACCGCGCAGCAGTGCTCAACGATCGTTTTTGCAAAGCTTTTGAGCCTGTCCATCAGCCATCCTCCTCGCTGTGTATGCGTTTGAAGTTATCCAGCCACTTCCCGCTTTTGAACCTGCGCGTATACGCGGTGCAGCGCGAGATGTGGTCAAGCCCCTGAGTGAGAACAATTGCCAAAGTCCCCCATCCTAGTACCACCCCCAGGAGCCAGGTGCCGCACACGCGCACGAACCAGGCCGATACCGTAGAGTAGTACATCGGGTATTTTGCGTCGCCGACGGCCTTGAATCCATTCGGGTATATAAAGCACCCCGGCATAAAAGGTGAAAAGAGCGCGTATATAACCAGCATCCTAACCGCAAGGCGCACCGTCTCCGCGTCCCGGCTGAAAATCAGGGCCATCGGGAACGCCAGGACTATATGCGCAAGTCCCGTGAAGATTGCCACCGTATGCGCGCGGCCGTGAAGGTATTCGAGGCAATCGGCAAGTCCATTTACTCCCTCTCTTCCTGCGCAGCGGCCAACGACCGGCGTTGTCAAGTAGTTGATGCTCATAAAGGGTATGAGCATCACGTTGCTCGCAGAGTTGAACACCTGGTTCGCCGCGATTACCGTCGTGCCCATGCCCGCAACAAAGACCTGTATCACCAGCTTGGTGCCGTTGAACATGAAGTTCTCGATCGAACTCGGCAGGCCGATAGAGGCAATGGAGCGCATGCGTGGCGTGGTGGTGGCGTCCAAGCGGAAACAGGGGCGCATGGCAAAGCCGCGGCGCGCGACCAGCGCCAGGGCTATGGCGGCGCCGCCCGCGACGGAAAACAGGTAGCTCATGGCGCTGCCGCGTATGCCCAGGCCGAGCTCGAAGGTCAGCAGTAGGTTCAGCAGTATGCTCAGCGCGTTTGTGGCAATGCTGACCGCCATGGGACGTCTCGTGTCGCCGCAGCTGCGCATGAATCCGCAGCACTGGAAATATATGAACCAAAGCGGCGGGGCCAGCGAGGTAAAACCGTAGTACGCGAGCGAGTTGGAGATAACCGCGTCGTCAGCCGCGCCGAACATCAGCTTAATCAGCGGTACGCGCAGGAAGAACAGCAGCAGCGCCGCCGCAAGGCTCAGCGCCGTGCCCAGCGCGAGCGCGTCCCCCGCGACGCGCCTTCCCTCCCGTGCGTTCCCCGCGCCCGCCGCCTGCGCGACGAGCGCGGTTCCGCCCATTGCAAAGAACTGCACGACTATCATCATGGTGTTGTTTATCGTGGACACCTGGCTGACGCCCGCCGTGGCCTCGCTGCCTATAAAGCCCATCACCACTATATTTATATTGTCTAGCAGCGTCGCCGCTACCTGCTCTATGAGCATCCCTGGCAGCATGGAGCGCATATCCCGCCGGACAAGTTCGTTTGCGCTCACCGGTGGAAAGAGCCAGTTTTTAAAGCGGCTCATGCTCTGTCCCCGCCTAGCCACTGCCCGAACCACGCGAGCATGGCGTCTATGTCGTGCAGCAGCTGCGAAACGCTCCTGCCCCCGTGGTAGCAGTGCTTGTTCACCAGCATACGCGCAGGCACCCCGCGCTCCAGCAGCGCCACAAACATCTGCTCGGCCTGCTCCATGGGGCAGGCGCGGTCCAGCTCATGCTGTATGAACAGCGTCGGGGTGCTTACATTGGCGGCGTATTTGAGCGCGGACTGGTTCCAGACAAGCTCCGGGTTGTCCAGCGGCGTACCGCCGAGCACGAAGTCACCGTACCAGTTTTCCGAGCTTGTGGCGTGCATACTTATCCAGTTGCTGGCAGACATACGCGGTACGGCGGCGGCGAAGCGGTTCGTGTGGCCTATTATCCAGTTTGTCATTATGCCGCCGTAGCTCTGCCCCGTCACGCCGAGGCGTTTTTCGTCCAGCTGCGGGTATTTGGCGAGCACGGCGTCAGTGAACGCCATGATATCGCGGTAATCGCGCCCGCCGAGGTCGGCGCAGACGTTCAGGTAGTCGCGCCCGAAGCTTGTGGAACCGTGCGGGTTGCAGAAAAATACGAAGTAGCCCTCGGCGCACCAGCGCTGGTGCTCGGAGCTGAAGGTGTCGGTTATGTACCCGTGCGGCCCGCCGTGGATGTTGAGAATCCCGGGGTACTTCCCGTCCGGCGAGAAGCCGCGGGGCTTCATCACCCAGCCGCTGACCTCTCCCTCGCCGGTGCTCACCGTCAGCGGCTCGCACTCGGAAAAATCGCAGCTTTCCCAGAGCGGGTCGTTGAAGTGCGTAAGCTGCTCCACAGCGCCGTCTTTGAAATAGTACAGCTCGGCGAGGCGGTTGGGATACCAGCCGGTTAGCACTATCCCGTCGCCGCAGGGCAGCGCGCAGGTCGGGTTGAGTCCGCCGAGGTCTATATCCTCAAAGTTTGCGCCCGTGGTAAAACGCCCGAGCTTCATGCGCGCCCCGTCGGCGCGTATGAACAGCGTCTCTGCGCCGCCGCGGCGCACCGTGCCCGTCTCGAACTCCGGTTCGGCCTCAACGCGCAGGTCCCCGCCGTCGAAGCTCACGCTTTTCAGCCGTGTTTCAGCGAGATACGGACCCGGTTCTATTGCCCAGGCGGCGTACCAAAGCCTGCCCTCGTGCTCAAACATGGAGTAGACGTAACAGCTGTCGGAGCAGAGCATGATATTCTCGCCCGTGGCCCAGACGTGCTTATAAATGGCGACGCGCCCCCCGGCGTACCGGTCAAACTCCCAGCCCACAAAGCAAAAGCCGTCGTTCGTGAGGGCTATGTCGTCGCTGAAATAGGGCTGATACGTCTGCATCAGCGGCGGAGTCAGCCTCTCCAGCGCGCCGTCCGCGGGGTCGTAGACGAACAGGCTGCGGCGCTTGCGGTTGACGTAGCCCGCGCCGTTATCCATGAACGGGTACTCGTCAAAGTACATCCAGTCGGCCTGTTCACCCTCGCCGGGCGCGTTTGCGTCGGTCTCCGCGCGGACCATGAAGAGCCCGTCCGGCAGCGGCGAGCACTGCGCGAACGCGACCGGCACGCGCATATACTCAGATGCCTCGCCGCCGCGCACGTCGATGCAGTAGAGGATAGTCTCCTCTCCGGGCACCTCGCCGCCGCGCGCCCCGGGAAACAGGACGCGGTTTTCATCCAGCCAGAAGCCGCCGCCCTCTCGCCCTCCGGTTGTAAGGCGGTAAACGCGCCTGTCCGCTATGCCGCATACCCAGAGGTCGGTGAGGTATGCGTTCTTTTCAATGTCGTACCGCTGCACGCTGAAAAGGGCGCGCCCTCCCTCGGGGGAGAGCTTCAAGCCCTGTACGTTCCTGATTTTTTCGTAGTCTTTATTTGTAAACTTGTTCATTTTTACACCTCAGGGGGCAAAATTGGACGTATTCTGACAAGTTCTACGCTCGCCGTGCCGCCGCAGCACAAAACTCTGTCGCGCATTACGCAGAGCGAGCGTGCCATGAAGTCCAGCCCGGCGAGCGTGTGCGCAAGGTGCGCCCGTGCGCAGTCGTCAAGCCAGGTGCCGTGAGCCGTTTCATCCGCGGCCTCGGCGGTGAACATCACGCTGAAGGTCCAGGGCCGGCTTATGCTCGGATATGGGTGCCGGTCGTCGTAGGGAGAGGGTATCCAATAGTTGAGCATCGCGCCGGAGCGCTCGCTCGCGTACAGCTCGTCTGTTCCGTTCCAGGAGTATTTCATAAACCGCTGCTCCAACTCGTCGTTGACTCCGCCAAAACCGGGCAGAAAATGCATGGCGCCATTTACATAACGCTTCCACGCTTCGGACAACAAACGGTTTGAGGCGAAACGCCCGTCGTCTACGTGGTAGTAGAACGCGCAGAGCAGCGCCCTTGGCAGCCAAAGTCCGCGGTAGCCCCCCGGGGCGTCAAACACGCCCTCAATCTCGTGGTGAGGCACACCGTGCAGGTCGATAAAGGCGTCCGGCAGGTACTTCTCGGCTATGTGCGTGAAGGCCAGCGCCTCGGTCGTGAGCGGCTCCGGGTCAAAGTAGGCGGGCATGAGATCGCCGCCGAGGCTGTTGGTGTAGCAGCACTGGTGCTGCCAGTTCGGGTGTACCTTCTGCAGTTCGTAATGGAGCGCTGCACCGTCGGCGTTTTCCATAGGCACGACCACGATGTTTACGTCCTTGTATATCTCACGGTACCGGGGATTCGTCAGCAGCTCTTGCAGGAGGGCGAATGCGGCGTTCGTCGCCGAGACTTCATTCGCGTGGTGCCTGCCGTTTATGTATAGCGTGGGCAGGAGCGACAGGCGCTTTGTGCGGGAGACATATCCGTCCCTGGGCCACGCCGGCTCAACGGCCCAGACATTCCGCCCCTGCACGGTGGAAGCCGCGCGCCAAACGTTCAGCCCTGGCACATGCCGTAGCTGCGACACTATTCGCTCGCAGTCGTCGTAACCTATAAGCTGGTCAGGCATGAGGTCTATGTCGTGAATGTCGAGCGGCTCGGGAGTGGCTGCTTCGGGTATCTCGCAGGAGTATTCCCCTCCTGCACAGCGCAGGCTGAGTTTCCCGTACGGGGAGAGCAGCCCAGCAAGCTCAGTGAAGCCCTCGCCCGTCAGCTCAGTGAGGGCGTGCACTACCTCGACGCAGGACTCTGGGGCGTCCAGGTTGAACTGAAGCCATAGCTTGCCGCCTTCAAAGGTTACACGGGTGCACTGGGCGTGCACCGAGCGCTTCGGAGAGCTGGTTTCGTTCGCGTACCGGTCGTAGATGCGTATTGCAAAGCGCGGCGCGCCGTCGCGCGTGGTTATGAGCGGCAGCACCAGCCCCGGACAGGACAGGTCGTGCCCGGTGGCGCGCCCGGCCCGCATCAGACACATTTTCGCTGTCTGATTGAGACTGTCCTCCAGCGTTTCACCGCTGGATATGTGGTCGCAGCGTGTACTCAGTTCGCGCTCCACACCGCCCAAAGCGGCCTCTATCTCCGCCCGATGCCAAAAAGGCGCCGCGCCGGAGCGCGTTCTCCCGAGCAGCATGGGTAGAAGTTTGTCCTGGAATATATCCCAGAGCGTTTCGGCGTCTGTTTGCACCCTCTCGTCGAGCACCGCCTTGCCGTTTATCTCTACGCGTACGAAGCCGGTAGGCACGAGGGCGGTACCTGTCTCGGGTAGCGCATCCAGCGCGCGCCGCGCGTGTGAGCGGACAGAATACGCGTCCGCAAGCACCTGGTTTCCCAGCGCGTCGAACGCCACCGCCTCGTAGGAGTGAGGCAGAGCGGTTGCGCCCTCAAATGTGACTGCCTCGCGTCCAATGCCCATAACTGCGGCAGCGAGCTCGTCGGCGGGATACATCTCGCGCAGGCGCCGCGGAGGTTTCTCCGGCACGGGCACAAGTTCCAGACCATCCTCGTTGTATATGACGCCAGAGACGCCGGACGCATCGAAGCGCACTAGCACGCGCGCCGCGCCCGCGTCCCTCGCGCGCGGGGCGAAGCTCTCCTCAAGCCAGCTCTGCCCCTGCTTGTAGGCGCAGATTATCTTGGCGTCGCAGCGCGCTCCCGTTGATTCCACGAGATAGGTAAACTTCTTTTCAATTCCACGGCGCACTTCCGCGCTCTGCCATAGCGCGCCGGTCAGCTCAACGCTGTCACCGGGGCAGATAAGCTCCAGTGCACGATTCAGCAGTGTCGCTGCGCGCTCTGTCTCACCCTCCGGTGCATACTCGTGGCTGAATGACAGCATAGGCTCGTTCATGGCGTGCAGCTCGCAGCTCGGAAAGCGCACGCGAAAGTGCTCTATATCTGCCGCAGCGCTCACGACGGCGCACTCAGGCTTGTCAGCGGCTATGTACGCCGCCTCGCCGTCCGGGTTTTTACCGCCGACAGCAGCGGCTATGTGACACGTTGTGTCCGCAAGGTCGTACGCGCCTACGGGGATGGAAAACTTCAACGCGAACTCACGCATGAACTCGGCGAGAGCCTCTCCAGCGCCGTCTATGACTACACGGTGCCTGTCGCAGCAGCGCTCAAGCCGCAACTCCGGGGACACGTCATGCCCGGTGAACACGACCAGGTCGCCCTCGTCGGTGCCCGATACCAGCGGGTAGTCAATGCGCGTCAGCTCGCAGCCGAAGCGCATTGCAAGGCAACACGCGGCCTCGCAGATCGAACTATCAAGGCCGTTCGGGAAGTAGAAGCGCAGGTTGAAATGGTCGGGCAGGTCGTCTCCATCCCTGTCGGAGAGCGACCATCCGGTGAGGAACAGGCGTTCCAGCCCTCCCTCGGGAGGATCCGGTGGCGGGACTATACGGTTGTCCGTGGCGCTGACGTAGCCGTCAGGCGGGTCCGAGGCGCGCTTCGGGCGTATGTGGCAACGCTTGTAGGCGTCCAGCCAGGCGCGGGCGGCGTCCTCTCCCGGGGGAGCGGGGACTATGCCGACGCCCGGAGCATACCCAGCGGCGCAGAGATACTTCATGCCTGGCAAGGCCTCGCCCGGCGAGCGTATCACCGGCGGGACGCCTACGCCCATGGAGCAGAAACCGGCGAGCTGCGCGAGTTCAACCGAAAAACGCAGTTCCCTCTCCGATGCCTCGGGGGGAATATACACTCCGTAACCCATATCAGCCCGCCGCGCAGAGCTTACAGCTCACGAAATGTCCCGGCTCTACCTCTATCTCCTCGGGGTCGGACTCCGTGCACGCGGCGGCGCACTGACTGCACCTGGGCGCGAAGCGGCAGCCCGGCTTCGGGTTGATGGAGGTCACAATCTCGCCGGTAAGCAGCTCTATCTTCCTTCCGCGCGCCGCAAGCGTCGGCTCGGGCAGCGCGGAGAGCAGCGCGCGGGTGTAGGGGTGGCAGGGGTTTTCAAATATCCGGTCGGTCGGGCCGTACTCCACGCACTTGCCAAGGTAGGTGACCATGATGTTCGTGCTGATGTGCTTTACTACGGAGAGGTCGTGCGTCACGAACATATATGTGAGCCCAAGCTGCTCCTGCAAATCCATGAGCAGGTTTAGAATCTGCGCCTGTATGGACACGTCCAGCGCGCTGACAGGCTCGTCGCAGACTATGAACTCCGGCTCCACGGCGAGCGCCCTGGCTATGCCTATGCGCTGGCGGCGGCCTCCGTCCAGCTCGTGCGGGTACGAGTTTGCAACGCGCTTTGAAAGGCCCACTATGTCCATAAGCTCCTCTACACGTTTGTAGCGCGCGTGCTTGTCCCCGTACAGGTGGTTTACCTGCATGGGGTCGGCTATGAGGTCGGCGACGCACATACGCGGGTTGAGGCTCGAATACGGGTCCTGGAATATCATGCTCATGCGTTTGCGGTCCGGGTCGTGCTTTTTCATCTTGGATAGCTCGCGGCCCTTAAAGAGCACTTTTCCGCTCGTCGGTTCGTGCAGGCCGATGACGGTGCGTCCGAGCGTGCTCTTGCCGCAGCCGCTCTCGCCGACGACGCCCAGCGTCTCGCCGCGCATGATTTTCAGGTTTATGCCGTCTACGGCGTGAAGGTAGCCGCCGCGCGTCTTGTAATACTTTTTCAGTTCAACTGTCTCCACAACGGGGACGGGAGCTTCATTCATGCTTTTCTCCTCCAAAGAGATGACACTTTATCCTGTGTCCGTCCTCTACGTACTCCTCCGGCTCACGTTCGCGGCACGCTTCCGTGCAGTGCGGGCACCTGGGCGAGAACTTGCATCCCTGGGGCAGGTCGGTGGGGTCGGGCATAAGCCCGTCTATCGGGGACAGGCGGCGCGCCTTGCTCGCAATATTAGGTATGGCCCCGAACAGCCCCACGGTGTAGGGGTGGTGCTTGCCCTCGGAGTAAATCTGCTCCACGCTGCCGTACTCGATTATCTCGCCGGCGTACATAATCGCCACGTCGTCGCAGGTGCGCACCACCACGCCGAGGTCGTGGGATATCATTATCATGCTCATGCCCAGTTTCTGCTTCAGCTCGTCTATAAGCGCGAGCACCTGCGCCTGGATGGTGACGTCCAGCGCCGTAGTAGGCTCGTCGGCTATGAGTATGTCCGGTTTGCACGCCAGGGCTATCGCTATGACGACGCGCTGCTTCATGCCGCCGGAGAACTGGAGCGGATACTCCTTCTTGCGCGAGGCGGGTATGCCGACCATCTCCAGGGCGTTGTCCACGCGCTCGTCCATCTGCTGCTTTGTCAGGCCCTCGCTGTCGTGGTTTTTCACGGCCTCCAGAATCTGGTCGCCCACCGACATAATGGGGTTCAGGGCGGTCATGGGGTCCTGGAATATCATAGAGACTATCTCGCCGCGCAGAAGCCGCATCTGCCCCTCCGGTATGTCGCGCACCTCTTTGCCGTAAATCTTCACGCTGCCGTTCGGGACGGCGCTTATCCTGTCGGGCAGAAGTCGCATTATCGCCAGGGCCGTGCTGGTTTTTCCCGCGCCCGTCTCGCCGACGAGGCCGATTGTCCTGCCGCGCTCCAGCGCGAAGCTCACGTGGTTCACGGCGTGCACGACGCTGCCGCCGGAGTGGTACTCTACGGAGAGGTCCTCCACCTCCAGCACCGGGCAGTCGCGGCGGGATGTGTCGAGTACGTCCGCCACTTTTTCGTTGTTCTTATTCTTCTTCATATACGCACCTCAGTCCTTCAGCCGCGGGTCGAGCGCGTCGCGCAGGCCGTCGCCCATAAGGTTGATGCTCATGGCGGTGAGCACTATGGCAAAGCCCGGTATGAGCGTAAACCACGGCGCATTGCGCATATATGCGCGCGACGAGGAGATGATGGCGCCCCACTCCGGGGTGGGCTGCTGCACGCCGAAGCCCATGAAGGAGTAGCTAGCCGCCGCGAGTATCGTGCCCGATACGCTGCCGGCAAACATGATTATTATGGGGCCCATGGCGTTGGGCAGGACGTGCTTCATAATTATGCGGAAGTTGCCCGTGCCGTAGCTGCGCGCGCACTGCACGTAGTCCGTGTCCGACAGGCTGAGCACCGTAGCCCGCACGAACCGTGCGTAGCCCGGCACGCCGCTTATCATCAGCGCCCAGAGCAGGTTTTCCACGCTCTGTCCCAGCGCCATGACCAGCACGAGTATGAGCAGCATACCCGGTATGCTGGCAATAACGTCGAACAGGCGCATTACAACGTTGTCCAGCCAGCCGCCGAAATAGCCGCAGGCGGCTCCGATGAACGCGCCGACGGCGAGCGAAAGCGTTGTCGCCACTATGCCAATCACGAGCGAGTATCGGCTGCCGTGAATCACTCGTGCAAAGAGGTCGCGGCCCACGTTGTCCGTGCCGAAGATGTGTTCGGCGCTCGGCGGCTGGAGCCAGTCGGAGCTGACATCCAAGGCCTTGTCGTAGGGCACTATTACGTCGGCAAAAACGGCTACGAGAAGGATTAGTATAAGCAGCACCAGCCCTATCATCGCCGGGCGGTTTTTGCGGAACAGTCGCCAGATTTCCCTCCAGCGGCTGCGCTTTATGCCGGCGCCGTCAATATTTTTTCTGCTCATTTATGTCGCGCCTCCTTACTTTACAAGTTTGGCCTTCACGCGCGGGTCGGCGAGGGCGCTCAGCAAATCGAGCAGCACGACGAGCACGGAGAATATCGCCGCGAGGAAAATTGTGCAGGCCATGACGACCGGCACGTCCTTGGCGTTAACGGCGTTTATAATCACGGTACCCAGGCCGGGCATACCGAAGATGCTCTCTGCGATAACGGTTCCGCCCAGCAGATAGCCGAAGTTTATGCCAATCTGGTTGAGGATGGGCAGCATGGCGTTCATAAAGGCGTGGCGCCAGATTACCGTCTCGTTCGAGCAGCCCTTTGCCCGCGCCGTGCGCACATAGTCCTGGCGTATGGCTTCGAGCATCGTTGTGCGCGTCAGGCGCTGCAGGCTTGAAGCGGAGAGTATCGCCGCGCAGCCCACGGGCATTATGTAGCTGGTCCAGCCGTCCACGCCGCTCGGCGGGAGCCATCCGAGATAGAGGCTGAACACCAGCATGGCTATCATGTACACCCAGAAGCCCGGGAAGGCCGCAAGCGCTATGCTTATCACGCGGATGATGTTGTCGCCGATGGAGTACTGCTTCACGGCGGAGAATACGCCCAGCCCTATGCCTATGACCGAGTAGCCCAGGGTCTGGAGCACGGCAAGCTTCAGCGTGTACGGGAAGTTCAGCATTATCTTGTGCATAACCAGCGTGCCGTCCTGATAGGAAGTGCCGAAGTTGAAGGTCACAACGTCGACGAGGTAGTTCCACAGCCGCTGGAAGAACGGGAGCGTGTAGCCGAGCTGCTCGTTGAGCAGGTCAACCTGCGCCTGGGACGCCATCGGGCCTAGCATTCGCCGCCCCGGGTTGCCGGGTATGGCGTTTATTATGCAGAACACTATGACCGTCACGCCGAGGACAATGGGTATGACGAGCAGCAGACGTTTTATAATGTATCTTGTCATATACCTGTCTCCTTAAAAAGCGCGGCACAAACAGTGATTCTGTTTGTGCCGCTTTCTTTGCCTTATTGTTACCTCACGCGGATGAGGTCGATGCCGTTATAGGTGGGCGGCATATCAAACTTGCTGTTGTAGGCAATGTACTGCGCCCTTACGCCGAGGTTAAAGTTGGTGCACTCGCCGACAACTATGTTCAGCGCCTCAGCCAGCAGCTCGTTTGTCTTTGCATCGTCGTCAGTCGTCATCATCTCGGAGATAATCTCGTCTACGCGCTCGTTACTGAAGCGGTTGAAGTTGTAGGGCTGGCCCGAGCCGTAGTAGTTGTTAAGGTTCTCCGCCGCGCTCATGCCGCCGGAACCGGTGGTGATGGCGAGTGAGAAACTGCCCTCCATAAACTTCTGCACCGCAGCGTTGGTCTCGTATTGGGTTATCGTGGCGTTTATCCCCACGTCAGCCAGGTACTGAGCCACCATCTCGGCCGAACCGTTGGTGTTTCCGCCGACTATCTCGCCCACGTCGATGGGCGTCGGCAGGCCGGTCTCTGCGATAAGCTCGCGGGCCTTGTCCGGGTCGTAGGTGTAGCCCTTAACGCCCTCGGGTATGTCGCGCTCGGGAGTTGCAAAGACTATCGTGGAGTCCTTGGAGGAGACGAAGCCGCTGCAGGTCGCGTTGCGGATTGCGTCATAGTCTATTGCGTAGGAAATGGCCTCGCGGATGAGCGGGTTATTCAGCGGCTCCACGTTGGGGTTGAGCAGGAGCTGGTTGGGCACGACGGAGATGCACTCCTTGGTGGAGATGTTCTTGTCGTTCTGTATGAGCAGCATATTGTTGCCGGACACGCTGTAGGTGTCTATTGTCCCGCTCTGAAGCGCGATTATTGCTGTGCTCTGGTCGGGGATAGCCCTGACGTTGACTGTCTCAATAGTGGGCTTTTCGGCGCCCCACCACTCGTCCTTGAGCTTGAGGGTGTAATTGCCGGTGGCCTCGTCTAGGCTCTCCAGGGTGTACGGGCCGCTGCCCACGGGGTTCATCATGTAGCTCTCGGGGTCGGCGTCGTAGAGGTCGACGTTGTAAATGGCTATCATGTACCAGCAGTTGGGCACGCTCGCCCAGGGATAGGCCAGGCGGAAAGCTACGGTGCTCTCGTCGCGCACTTCAATGCTGTCTATCATGGCGACATAGCTCATGGTGTAGGGGTTATCCATGTTCCGCTCGAAGCAGGTCTTGACGTGCTCGGCGGTGACCTTGTCGCCGTTGGAGTACACGGCGTTCGGGTTCAGGTGGAACACCCATACCATGCCGTCCTCTTCCGTCTCCCAGCTCTCGGCGAGGTTCGGACGGAGCTGGAGCTGGAGGTCGTCGGTGGATATAACGTCAATCAGAGTACTGTACACGTTGGAAAACAGCGTGGACTGCGTGCTTATGTACCAGTTAGCGGGGTCATAGTCGGGTATGACCATGGTTTCGCCGATGGTTATGGAAGTGTTGCCCCCGGCTGCGGCGGAGGTCTCCGGTGCGGGTTCAGTCCCGCAGGCAGCGAGTGCAAGCATACATACTGCCAGGATGAGGGCTGCGGCTCTCTTCATTTTCAACTCTCCATTCCAAGAAGTATTTCCGCTACCATGGTAGCGTGTTTTGTAAATTTTATACCTTTCGACCTGATTTGTCAATACGAATTTACATCAGCACCGATTTGCGGTTTTAGCGCGCTAAAACAAACCTTGAAAAAAAGACGCCCGCAAGGCGTCTTTTTCCGTATTTCTCAATTTATCGGGTCCGGCACGGCGGCGCCCAGGTTCACTTTGTCCCTGTCCACCGTGGGATAAATGTCGGATATCAGCAGGCGCATCGCGTCCTCGCTTCGGTTCTCTATGAGCGCCTGTACGATGGCCTTGTGGCGTTCCGTCTCGTTCGGGTCGCCGTGCAGCGGCATGAAGTTTTCGCGCTTGTCCGGGAAGCTCTCGCCCAGGTAAGGCACCCCGCGGTAAGTGGGGCTGCTCTCCCCGCGTATCATCAGGCTGTAGAGCCGCTCTATGAGGTTCACAAGCGTATCGTTGCGCGAGAGTTTAGCCAGCTCGTAGTGGAAGGTCATGTTGGAGAAATAGGCAATCTCAGGGTCGTCTATATCGCGCTCCAGAAGCTGCATCAGGCTGTGGAACTCCTCCAGGTACGCCGTGTGTATCGTCAGGCGCAGCGCGGCGGTTTCGAGCGAGTAGAGGCAGTAGCGCATCTCGCTCATCTCCCGCTCGGTCGGCAGGCGCACGATATAGCCCTTGCTGGGATACTTGTTCAGAAATCCCTCGCTCACGAGCCTGCCCGCGGCCTCGCGGGCAGGGGTGCGGCTGCAATTGTAGCGGTCAGCAAGCATCTGCTCGCTGAAAAGCTCGCTGCTCGGCAGCCTGCACATCATCAGGTCGCGTTTTATCTGGCGGTAAATCCGCTCCGTCAAATCTTTGCCCTTCATAGTACCTCCCAAGGTCAAAGCTGTACTTTCTGCAAATATTATAGCGGAAATGATTCTCAGGCGCAAGGGCGTGTTACTTTTTCTCCGGGAACATATATTTCAGCCATGTCCCCCGCCTGAAGCGGGCGTGGTACAGCGCCGAGCGTATCGCGGTGTCAACGCCCTGGGTGAGCGCGATTGCGTAAGCGCCCCATCCGAGCCTGACTCCTAGTATCCAGGTGCCGAGCACGCGGACTATCCAGGCCGTGCAGGACGAGACGACCATGGCAAACTTCGCGTCGCCGACCGCCTTGAAGCCGTTTGGCAGTATGAAGCTGCCGTCCTGCATGAGCGCAAAGGGCGAGTAGATTGCGAGCATACCAGCCGCGACGACTACGACCTCCCAGTCGCGCGAGAATATCAGCGAGAACGGTATGCCGAGCAGCAGATGGCAGAGCGCGACCGGCACGCTCCACACCAGGTTCTTGCGCACCATGAACTTCAGCGCGCGTGAGACGCGCTCGCAGTCGCCTTCACCGGCGCAGCGGCCCACGATGGGTATTGTGAGGTAGTACAGCGCCATGACCGGCACGTTGAAAATACCGTTTACGCTGTTGAACACGCTGTTGCCGGAAATCATTGCTGCGCCCATACCCGCGAGAAAGCTCTGCAGCACAATCCTGCTGCCGTTGAACATGAGGTTTTCCGCGCTGCTCGGCACTGAGATTGCGGTTATGGCGCGGATATTCGCCGCCAGCTCGCCCGCGCCGCAGCGCTTTGGGCGCAGTTCAAAGCCGTGGCGCAGCACCATAGCCAGGCTGAGCGCCGCCGCTATCGCCAAGCTGAGCAGGTAGGATAGCGCCGTACCCGTCACGCCCATGTCCAGCGCAAAGGTCAGCGCCAGATTGAGCGCCAGGCTTGAAACGTTCAGCACTATGCTGACGTACATGGGGCGCTTGGTGTCCCCCGCCGCGCGCATGAAGCCGCAGCACTGAAAATATATGAACCAGAGAGGCGGCGCAAGCGCCGTAAAGCCGAAGTAGACGTTGGAGCTTGCAATAACCTCCGCCTCCGCGTCGCCGAACAGGAGCATTACGAACTCGCCGCGCAGCGCAAAAATCAGCGCGGTTATAACGACGCTGACAGTCAATCCGAGAGTCAGCGCGGAAAAGGCGTTCCGCGCCGCCTCGCCGCGCCTCGCCGCGCCCGCGTGCTGGCTGACTATCGCCGTCCCGCCTATTGCAAAGGCCTGGAAAAGATTCATAAGTACGCTGTTTACCGTGTTTATCTGCCCCACGCCCGCCATAGCCGCCGTGGAAAAGAAGCCGGAGACGAACACGTTCACAAGCTCCAGGAACACCGCCGCCACCTGCTCCACAAGCATACCGGGCAGCATGGCGCGCAGTTCCCGCGCGGTCGCCTCGTTCCCCTCCAGGCATTCAAACCTGTCCAGCCAGGACCTAAATCCGCCCTTCACAGCGCGCCTCACAGACTGTCCGCGAGCCTGCCGCGGGCCATCACAAGCTTCGGGAGTGCGTACATGGCGGAGATATCTTCGTCGGGCCTGCCGGGCACGAGTATCAGGTCGGCGTCGAGTCCCGGCTTTATCTCGCCGGTGACGCCCTCCAGGCCGCATATGAGCGCGCTGTACTTGGTCGCCTGAAGCAGCATATCCACGTTGCCCATGCCGCAGTGCTCGCGGCGCATACGAAACTCCAGCCCGGGCAGTTTTATGAGGTCCGCGCTGTCGCAGTCGGTGCCGAAGCCCATGACCAGCCCCGCGGCGCACGCGGCGGTGATGTTCCGCTCGTTCGCCTCCAGCAACGGGCGCAGCATCCGCTCTTTCTGCTCTTTTGTAAAGCCCGGCGTCGGTATATCGCTCGAAAGCACGGCGAGGGTCGGAACTATGTGCTGCTCTCCCGAGCGCAGGCGTTCAATCTGGTCGGGGCGTATGTGCGAGGCGTGCTCTATCGTGTCCGCGCCGTACTCCAGGCACATATCTATGGCTCCGGGGTCGTGCGCGTGCACGGCTACGCGCCTCCCGAGGCGGTGAGCGATGCGCACCGCGGCCTCCATCTCCTCCGGGAGCAGTTCGGACGGCTCTCCGGGGGCGTAGAGCTTTACGAAGTCGGCCCCGCCGCCTATCTCCTCGCGCGCAGCGCGCGCATACTCCTCCGGGCCGGACACGTAGCGCAAAAAGCAGTTCGGGTCCGCCGGCCTGTCGGACGCCGTCGGACGGAGTATCATCCCCCCGGAGACTATGCGTGGCCCGACGAACAGCCCGCGCTCGACGGCCTCCCGCACGCGCACGCTCAGCCGCTTGGGAGCGCCCATGTCGCGTATGGTCGTAAAGCCCATGGCGAGGTAGCGCTTGGCGCTCAGGCTGGAATTTATGAGGAGCTTGAAGTCGTCGAGGCGTATAACGCCGTTGTAGTAGTCGTAGCTCAGGTGCGCGTGACTGTCAAAAAGGCCGGGCAAGAGCGTCATTCCGCCGCAGTCTATGCGCTCGCCCTCCGCGCCCCCTGCGCTGCCGACGCGGGTTATCTTTCCGCCCTCGACCGCTACTTCCAGGCCTTCCCCGCCGACGCCGCCGGACAGTTCCGGTATCAGCCGGCAGTTTTCAAATATATATCCCACTTTTCGAACCCCCATTACCATGGTAGCAGCCATGCAATTTTCGCTATTTTATCACGCGGCATTTGTGCGTGTCAACACGGCAGTGGAGTCCCCTGCGGCTTCAGGCTTGACGGACATTTGCCTGTGTGTTAATATCTTGGTGCCAAACATAAAGAATATTCATTTTAATAATTATCTAATGAAATATTTTCACGTATTTGGGGGATAAAATATGGAAAGCGGGAAATGGAAATCTGTGTTTCTGGGAAAGGCCCGGGAAATCGCCATAATAACTGTGGTCATGGCGCTCATGTCGGCGGTTGTGTACTTTTTCCTCGTGCCCAGCCATGCCGCCGTAAACAGCGTGTCCGGCGCGGCGATAATCATAAACGGCCTTATTGACGTGCCCATCTCTGTGATTGCGCTCGTAATAAACGCGGTGCTGATAGTCCTGGGCTTCCTGCTCCTCGGCATGAGCTTTGCCTTCAACACCATATACTCCTGCGTGCTGCTGTCGGTTTTCCTGGCGCTGCTGGAAAACCTGTTTCCGGATTTCACCTCGTTCACCGGCAGCGCGGAGCTGGACGTGGGCTGCTACGTGCTCACGGTGAGCTGGCTTCAGGCTGTGATTTTCCGCCACAACGCGGCCTCCAGCGGGCTGGGCGTTATCGCGCAGATTATGAACAGGTACCTGCGTATAGAAGCGGGCAAGGCCATGTCCATAGTCGGGCTGGGCATCGCGCTCTGCTCCGGCTTTGTCTACGACGGCAAAACGGTTGCGCTCAGCGTGCTCGGCACTTACTTGAACGGCCTGGCTATGGACCACTTCGTCTTTGGTCAGAACCTCAGGCGGCGCGTCAGCGTGATAACGCGGCGCGAGGAGGAGCTGCGCGAGTACATACTCAATGAACTTCACTGCGGCGCGACGATATACCGCGCCGAAGGCGCATACACGCACGGGCAGTACCCCGAGCTGGTCGTAATCGTGGACAAGCCGCAGTATCAGCGCCTGATGAACTATGTTCACAAGCTGGATCCTGATGCTTTCGTAGCAGTTTATACTGTGTCGGAGATCAGCCGCAAAAGGTGGAGAACGTAAGAAGTCTCTAAAGAAAAATAAATCACATAATTCGTCTTAGTTCAGCCAGTTCGTTTCATAGTCTAACTGAATGGTATATGTTCCCAAAGTGCCGTGCTATTCCGCTCAATCCCGCACCAAAAGTTCAGAGGCATGCTTTATGAGAACTGACAGAGTAGATACTGTGCCCTGCTAATGGACACAGCCTAGTATAATGACAGGCGAGACTTCAATATCAAACTCACTGACCTTCCCAGCTGGGCCGAAATCTGCTGCCAGTGCAAGGAAGCCTAGCGCGGAAAGTGAGCGGCGCACCAGTTGGAGGGATGATGAAATTGTGTATATCATAAACGCATTCGTCAATTATGCAGTGAAGTGTATGATAGTTTTGGCGCAATCGAAACATCCGGTTTCGTCTGCGAAGCTTGCTGAGGACGTTGGAACATCGCAGCGATATGTGCTGCATATATGTTCACGGCTCAAGGACTCAGGTATTATATCTGCTCGCTACGGAAAATCTGGTGGATACGTTCTTTTACTGAATCCGGCTGAAATTACACTGATGGATGTAATAGATGCACTGTGTTTTGACCCAACGATTGCGTATAGGTCCTGCACCTCGAACCCTGTGTTTGCAAAACTGGAAAACCATTATGACAGCCTCAACACGCTGGTGATGGGCAGATTGAAGTCTGTTACGTTAGCAGAGCTTTTATAACAGATTTACCAATCCACCATCACCCCCACCACCACGAACCGCGCGTCGCCGAACTCGTAGCTGCAGGTGGAGAGCGTAAGCAGGCGGTCGCCGGGTTTGGGCTTCACATCGCTCGTGAACGTCGAGCGGGCTATGGCTGCTTCTATCCACGTCTGAACTTCCTCGTAGTTTGCAAAGCTCACCTCCCAGGCATTCTCCGACGGATCGGCTACATATGCGGCGAGGAGCTGTACCTCATATGTCGCGTCCGGCGTTATGAGCAGCATGGCCGGGTGCGCGTCGTAGAAGCTCTGTCGCTTGTAGCCGTCGAGCGCGGCGAACATGGCGCCGCTGCGCATGTGGTGCCCGTAAATGATTGAATGGACGCTCAAAAACGACGCGTCGACACGGCTGTCTAAAAACAGGCAGCCGCTTGCATTTTGCGTGCCGTCGAACAGGTGGTCGAGGTAGTACTCATCGTCGCTGCCCTGCACGACGGGGTAGTTTATCTGCGTCCCCTCGCAGTAGAGCCAGCCGACGATGTCCGGGTTTATCCGGCTGAGCGCGGCGAAATCCACGTTCGGCGCGCCGGACTGAACCTGCGGCGTTTCAGTCTGCTGCAAGCCGCCAGACTCATCTTCTCCCGGAAAACTTGAAGGGAAACTCACATACTCCTCCAGGCCGGAGTAAGCCTCGTCGCCCTCGGCATACTCGGCCGTCCGCTGACCGAGCACATACCCGCCGGCGGAGAGCACGAGCAGCGAAAGTGTGAGCAGCGCTGCCAGTACGAGCTTCTTTCTCATTCCCGTCCCTCCTCATACCGGCGCACGAGCTTATAGAAGGTGCTACGCTTCAAACCCAGCTCGTGCATCGCGGCGACCGCGGTTAATTCGCCGGAGCGCCAATGCTTATACACCTCGTCCCAGTCTGCCGGGTACGCAGTGACCGGTCGGCCCAGATGCGCGCCGCGCTCTTTCGCCGCGGCGATGCCCTCGGCCTGGCGCTGCCGTGTGGTCAGTCGCTCCTGCTCGGCGATGCTGGCAAGCACTTCTATCAGGATGTTGTTTATCATGTCGAGCACCCACTCCTGACCTTCGGGCAGCTGAATCATGGTCGTGGGCAGGTCAATCACACGCACGATGATGTGCCGCTCCTTGAAGTACCGCAGCTCCTGCATGATATGCTCCTTGCTGCGGCTGAGCCGGTCTAGGGACTTTATGACCAGCGTGTCGCCCTCGCGCAGTATGGTGTTCTTGAGCGCCTGATACCCGGCGCGCTCTAGCGTCACGCCGGTAGCCTTGTCGGTGATAATCTCGCGCTCGTCTATGCCGCAGTCCATCAGCGCCTTTATCTGCCTGTCCAGATGCTGCTCGCGCGTAGACACCCGCGCATAGCCGTAGGTCTTTTTCATGCGCCGACCTCCTCGAAAGTGTGCGTAAACGTCCAGTGCGTTTTCGGATATGTCGCGTGTCGCAGTCGGTACTTTACGGACGCCGTTCAGCGCGTTTTTGGCTCCAAACGGCGGTGGCTGTAAAGGTGTACCTTTGCGGAGACGTTATATTACACTGTGGGAAGGTGGAAATTGCAACAGAAATCCCGCTTGCCAAACCGGGCGCCGTCTGTTACACTGTTCATATAAGTTTCCGCATCGCGCCGCGCGGTGACAGTATCACGTTTACAAAGTGCCTGAAGGACATCCTTCAGGCACTTTTTGCATATATGGAGCTGCGGCTCCCCCTACTCTTTGCTGCGGGGAGCCGAGAGGCGTACCCGTTCACATACACATCACACACGAAAGTGGTACGTCATGTACAAGAGAGAACTTAGCATCACGGGCACGCCCGTGGGTCGGATAACACCCGGCGCACGCGCGCTCATAATCGAGGACGGCTTTGCCCGGTTGACCTCCACGGTGCTGGCACTCGAAGAGAGCTCGCCGTTCGAGCTGCGCTTTGAGACACGCAACACACTGTACACGCTGAGCATACCGGCGCGCTCCGCGCCGCCCGGCACCGACACTATAAGCTTCGCGCCGTATATGGCAGAAAGGGAATGACATGGAATGGAAGTTAAAACAGGCCATTTGCCTGAGCTGGCAAGAGACCTCGGAGCTAATATCCAATCAGCTGCATATTGCGCTCGGGCAGGAGATTCCCTGCAAAGCACGGCTCATGGACGAGGTCTATTGGGCCGTGTTCACTTCTGGGTACGTTTTCACAATCGACGAGCTCGTCGCCCTGCTCACATACGCCGACGCAAAGCCGCGCGTCTGCGCCGAGGTGTTTTCCATAGAGGGGGATACGACCAAGTCGCTGCCCTCGGAGCTGGGCTCACTGTTGCTCAGGAAAGCGCTGCACCTGAATTGGGAGCTTGAATATCCCACGGAAACCGGCTTGTGGCTGCTGGACATCACAATGGATATTTGATTGGAGGCAAAGCAATGGACGAAGTCATAAAAGAAGCCATTGAGAACTACGGTGCAAAAATCGTGGGGCTGGACGACAGGTTTGAATTTCACTGCACCGAATGCGGCAAGTGCTGCACGAACCGCGAGGACATACTGCTCACGCCGCGAGATCTGTTCCGAGCGGCCAAGGAGCTGAATATGACCGTCAAGGATTTCTTCTCGGAGTACTGTGAGAAGTATATCGGCGACAACTCACGGCTTCCCGTCATACGCCTGAAGCCACGCGGCACAATACGCCGCTGCTCGCTGTTAGAAAACCGGCGCTGCCGAATACACAAGTCCAAACCCGTTATATGCGCCATGTTCCCCGTGGGACGCATGGTTGCAATAGACCAAGAGTCGGGCGATAAAAAGACCGCATATTTGATAAACCCCATAATCTGCGGCGATAAATCCGAAACGCACACCGTGCGCGGTTGGCTGCTGGAGGGCGGCGTGCCGCTACAAGACGAGTTCTTCTACAAATGGCACGAACAGCTTGGGGAAATGCACATGAAGGTCAAGGCCATAGAGAGCATGTGCAGCTCGGAAGTTATGCGTATCATATGGGACTTGATGAGCATCCTGCTGTATTTCAACTACGAGATAGCTGAGCCGTTTGACGAGCAGTTCGACTACAATATGCGTCACCTCAACAAAATGCTGGACGGCCTGTTGGCCGGCGAAGGAGTAGACGAAGATGAACGACGAGAGGAATCGTGACCAGATTGTCCGCAAGGACGCGCGCGGCTGCTTCGTCGAGAGCCTGAGCGACGCTTTCGGTATAGGCAAGGCACACTTCGCCTTCGCCGCCTACGACATGAAGCGCCCGTCGGGACAACGTCAGACCGACTGCGTACATATCTACATGGACGTCGGTGAACTGCTGGAGCTGTGCCGCGAGGCCGAGTCAGGAGAACTGCGGGCGATGCTGCGCGAAAAGCGGCAGTCCGGCGAACGCGGCGCAATCTACCAGCACCTCGGCGGCACGCCGGCTGAAAGGCTCGCTTCGCTGGGACGCGCAAGGCCTGACGGCATGAGCCTCTCGCGCACGTTTCAACTCCTGCCGGGGGCCAAATCCGGCTTCCTGCTCGTAGCGGCCAGCGGCCCCGGCGAGGAAAACGCCAAGGGCCTCATCGTCCCACGCTTCGGCAACCGACCTGAAAACCATGTGGCGGTGAGCCTCAGCTTCGCGGCCCTCTGCGAGCTGCTGCTTATGACCAGAACGCACTACCAGGCCTGGCTGACAGCGCAGTATGCGGCAGTGGGAAACAAGGAAGCACAGCGAGTATGACAAACTACAAAGAAATCATTTCCGACGCCATGAAAAGAGCGGCGGTCAGCAGCCCGGAGAAGATGCGTGAGCGCAAAATAGGCGCGCTGACCGAGATACGGGAGCGCCTGGCGTATTATGAGCGCCGATGCTACGCAGACGAACTGCTCTGTGCAATAGCTCGGAAGAAAGCGGGCTTCCTGTTCCAGGCTACCACCGTTGGCACCATAAGGGAAATCCTCAAACCGTCTGTGCCGCCTTACGACGGCTTCGAGTTTCACACCGGCAGGTATCACGTTGCGGAGGAGGAACTCATCGGCTGGGGCGAGGCGTCGTTGCGAGCCCCGCTGACCGGCGCCGGAGCGAGACGCTTCGCCGAGATTTTCGCCGAGATTTACCCTGAGCAGGGCAAGAAGATTTTTAATCCAGGAGGCAAGAATGATTGACCTAATCATAATCGTTGAAAACGGCCGCGTGACAGACGTACTCAGCGACACTGCGGACGAGGTGTCCGTTTTGGTGCTCAACCTCGATACCACCGATTCGATAGAGCAGCGGGCCATAGCGGAATGCCTGGAAAACATACCACCGGCGTATAAAAACGTCTACTAAATACTTACCAAGCGAAAGC